>Ga0209130_1000048_pt1 | contig 233357 bp, 212 predicted proteins | sample AraplaMF_Cvi_mLB_FD_184264 | JGI IMG/M metagenome (GOLD analysis project Ga0209130, IMG submission 184264) | Arabidopsis root microbial communities from the University of North Carolina, USA - plate scrape MF_Cvi_mLB (SPAdes) (version 2) | ecosystem: Host-associated > Plants > Roots >... | reverse complement strand
CCCTTTCCTCGGCCGGCGTGCTTTCCGGGACGCCAACGGTAGCAGGTCCGTTCAACTTTACCGTCACCGCGACCGACAGCTCCACGGGTACAGGGCCCTTTACAGGCTCGCAGGCCTACACACTCACCATTGCTGCCCCGACAATCACCATCACACCGGGAACCCTGCCGGCCGGCACGGCCGGAACCGCCTATAGCCAGACCCTCACGGCTTCGGGCGGCACCGGCTCCTATACCTATAGCCTGTCGGCTGGCGCCCTTCCTGCCGGCGTGGCGATTTCCTCAGCCGGCGTGCTCTCCGGGACACCGACTAGGAGCGGGACCTTCAACTTCACCATCACCGCGACGGACGGTCTCTTATTTACCGGTTCAAAGGCCTATAGCATAACCGTCGGCGCACCGACGATCACCATCGCGCCGGCAACGCTGACGGCGGGCACGGCCGGAACTGCCTATAGCCAGCCCCTTACGGCCTCGGGCGGTACCGGCGGCTATAATTATTCGCTGACGGCTGGCGCCCTGCCGGCTGGCGTGGCACTTTCCTCGGCCGGCGTGCTCTCCGGGACACCGACTGCCGGCGGGACCTTCAACTTCACCATCACTGCGACAGACAGTCTCTCATTTACCGGTTCAAAGGCCTATAGCCTGGTCATCGGCTCGCCCTCGATCACGATCGCACCGGCCACACTTCCGGCCGCAACCGTTGCCGCTGCCTACAGTCAGACCATCACGTCATCGGGCGGCACCAGCCCTTACAGCTACGCGGTCACGGCGGGTGCTCTGCCGAACGGGCTTACGCTGTCGGCGGGCGGCGTCCTCTCCGGCACCCCGACGGTGTCGGGCACTTTCAACGTCACAATCACCGCGACGGACAGTTCGGGCGGTTCGGGACCGTTCACTGGTTCACGTGCCTACAGCCTGGCGGTCGGCGTCCAGCCTCCGGTCGCGGGCAGCGTTGCAGCAACCGTTACCGCCAACTCGTCGAACAATGCGATCACGCTCAACATCACGGGCGGAGCGCCGACCTCGGTTGCGATCGCAAGCGGAGCTGGCCACGGAACGGCGACCGCATCCGGAACGTCTATCACCTATACGCCGACCGCAGGCTATAGCGGTTCTGACAGCTTCACCTATACCGCAACGAATGGCTCCGGCACCTCTGCGCCCGCAATGGTGACCATGACGATCACTCCGCCGACGCTTTTATTCTCGCCGCCAAGCGGCGCCCTGCCCGCTGGCACGGTCAGCACCGCCTACAGCCAGACAGTCACCGCCTCAGGCGGAACCAGCCCCTATAGCTATAGCGTCACCGGTACGCCGCCGCCCGGGCTGACGCTCAACCACTCGACGGGTGCGATTACCGGCACGCCGACGGCGTCAGGCAACTATAGCTTCTCCATTACGGTCACCGACGCCAACAGCGCCACGACGTCGGCCGCCTATACGATCGCAATTGCACCACCGCTGACAACCTTCGTCTTCTCGCCGGCCGGCGGTGCGCTGACCGAAGCCATGGCGGGCGAGGCCTACAGTCAGCAGATCTCGGCAACCGGCGGCACCGGCACGAAGATCTATAGCCTCGCCTCCGGTAGCCTGCCGAACGGCATGGTGCTCAATATCTCGACCGGCCAGCTGACCGGTCCGCTGGCAACCGGTACGGAAGGGGACTACAGCTTTGCGATTGAGGTCCGCGACGGCAACGGTGCAACGGGAAGAGCCTCCTATACGCTGAAGGTCAAGACTCGATCCGTCGGTGTCGTGGACATGGTCGTCAACGTGCCGGCCGGATCGACGCCTCCCGACGTCTACCTCAATCGCGGTGCGACCGGTGGTCCGTTCACCTCCGCGGTCCTCGCATTTGTGGAGCCCGCCAATGCCGGTACCGCGACCATCATCCAGGGTCAGCTGGCGCAGGCGGGCCCGGTCACAGCCCCGGTCGGCTGGTATCTGCACTATACGCCGAACCCGGCCTATTCCGGCCAGGTCCGCGTCGGCTACGAGCTCGTCAGCGCACTCGGAGCCTCCAACACAGGCACGGTCACCTATAATGTCAGCTATGACGCCGGCAAGGTTGCCGAGGATATCGATAATCTCGTCCATGACTTCGTGCGTTCCAGGCAGAACATGATCGCCAATACGATCGAGGTGCCGGGGCTCCTGCAGCGCCGGCAGATGCAGAAGGCGACCGATCCGATCACCGCGCGCATGATGCCGTCCGAGGAGGGAATGACACTCGGCTTCTCCACGAGCCTGTCGCAGATGCGGGCGGCCAGCGGTGAGGCGGATGCAGCTTCGGCGCCCTTCAACGTCTGGATCGGGGGCGCCTTCCTCGCCCATGACGACAAGAATAAGACCGACAACACCAGCAAGTGGGGCAGCTTTGCCATGGTCAACATGGGAGCAGACTATCTGATCTCCGACAAGGCGTTGCTCGGCCTGTCCTTCCACTATGACCGCATGACAGATCCGACCGATGAGGATGCTGAGCTGACGGGCAATGGCTGGCTTGCTGGACCCTATGCCTCACTGGAACTCGGCAAGGGCGTGTTCTGGAACAGCAGCCTGCGCTATGGCGGTTCCAGCAACACTATCGACACTCAGTTCTGGGACGGCAATTTCAACACGACGCGGTGGATGGGCGATACTTCCATTGAAGGACAGTGGAACTTGGACGAAGAAACCTCGATCTCGCCAAAACTGCGGGCGATCTACTTCTCGGAAAAGGTCGATAACTACACCGTCAAGAACGGTGCCGGCGATGCCATCACTATCGACGGCTTCAACGAGGACCAGTTCCGTGTCAGCCTGGGTGCCGAAATCGCCCGGTCCTTCGTGCTCGAGAGCGGCACGAAGCTGACACCTAAACTCGGCCTCACCGGCGGCTTCTCTGGGCTTGACGGATCGGGTGCCTTTGGTACCGTTACCGCCGGGCTGGCAATGCAGACCATGGACTTCTGGATGCTCGACACGAGCCTGCTCTTCAACATCGAGGGCGACGGCCAGAAATCCGTCGGCGCCAAGGTCTCGGCAGCTAAGAAATTTTAGAATATGCCTCTTACTTCCGCCAATCGATCAATCCTGACGGGAGCCGGCTGGGGGAATTTATGCAATCTATGGCTTCAAGCCGCCCGATCAAGGTCGGTCACATTCTTCTGAGCATTATCCCAATGCAAGCGAAAGCCTTACGCATGCGCAGACCGTGAGGGCAACTCTTCATTTCATTTAAAAAATGTAAGAGACAGCTCTTAAATTTTAAACTCAAAGTCGTCCCAATTTGTTCTTGCATCTAGCGCACTGATTGAGGAATGATGGCGGCAAATAGAAACATTCGGGGTATGGTATGTCAGAAGTTTTTCTCGGTCAGATTATGCTTGCGGGGTTTCAATTTGCGCCTAAGGGCTTCGCCCTGTGCAACGGCCAACTCCTTAGCATTAGCCAGAACCAGGCATTGTTTTCGTTATTAGGCACTTATTACGGCGGCGATGGAAGAACGACGTTCGCCCTGCCTAATATGCAGAGCCGCACCCCCGTCGGTTTTGGACCATCTGTCGATCCCAGTTGGCAGCCATCACCTTACCAGATTGGTGAAACGGGCGGCGCCGAAAATGTGACTTTGGTTGGGCAGCAATTGCCTCAGCACACCCACGTAGCGACCGGTGCGACAAGCAACGGTACCCTGCGCAATCCTAGCAATGCGCTCTATGGCTCCAACACGGCCAATATCTACGGCCCTTCTTCCGGTCCTCAGGTTACGTTGTCGAACCAGACTGTAACGCCAGCCGGCAATGGCCAGCCCCATGACAATATGCAGCCTTACGATGTGATAAATTATTGCATCGCGCTGTCGGGAGTTTTTCCGTCCCGCAACTGACCATCTCCTATCAACCCATTGGCTCGGAGGATCAACAATGAGCACTCCCTATGTCGGAGAAATCCGGCTTTTTGGTTTTTCCCGAGTGCCAAACGGGTGGCTGCCCTGCGACAATTCTCTGCTGCCCATTTCCGAATATCAAGCATTGTACACGCTGATCGGGACGACGTATGGCGGCGATGGACAGACAACGTTTGCGACGCCCAATCTTTCCGGGCGCGTACCAATACACCAGGGTAGCGGCCTGGGCCTGTCGACATATGTCATTGGTCAGGCCGCAGGCAGCGAGAATGTCACGCTTCTGCCCACGCAAATGCCGCCACATTCGCATCCGTATCTTGCCACCAATGGTTTGGCGAATACCAAGTCGGTCGGATCGTCGGTCGAGCTCGGAGCAATCGCTGGCGACACGATGTATGCCACCGATGTAAGCGGGGCGACCGCGATCAAAACATCGCAAGCGTCCACCCAAATAAGCGGATCGACTGTCATGCATGACAATACGATGCCGACACTGACGGTGCAGTATTGCATCGCATGGGCCGGCATCTTTCCCACACAGAGCTGAACCGCGGATCATCCAACAAGGACATTGCTATGACACAACCTTTTCTCGGCGAGATCCAACTGTTCGGTTTCAACTTTCCTCCCTATCAATGGGCATTCTGCAACGGTGCGACGCTTCCGATCCAACAGAACGCGGCACTTTTTTCCCTGCTTGGCACCCAGTATGGCGGTAACGGCACCAGCACATTCCAACTCCCAAACTTTACCAACCGTGCGGGCTGCAACCAAGGTCAGGGGGTAGGCTTGACGGCACATTCCATCGGGGAGCCTTTTGGCAACAACAGCATAACGCTGACCCAGGCGGAAATGCCGGCACACACGCATTCTTTGACCATCTATAGTCAAAGCGACACCTCCAAGCGCGCCGCTTCGCCAAGCGAAGGAAATGCGCTGAGCGTGCCGAGTTCGAGCAGTCCGTTTCTCCCCAGTGCCCAACCGAACACGCAGTTTGCACAGAACGTCATCGGCATTGCAGGCAGTGGCCAACCGCATGAAAACCGCCAGCCCTATCTGGCGGTCAACTTCAGTATTTCGCTGGCCGGCGTCTTTCCAGCCTTCGGTTGACGGTCATGGTACAGACGGGCCAGTTGCCAGAGTTCCCTGCGCGAACGGTTGGCAACAGGCTGTTCGTCACAACATGTACCCTCCGGCCGGCGGGGCTGGATGACTTGACGTTTTTACGCCAGCTCTATCATTCGTTTCGCGCCGATGAACTGGCACGGGTGCCGTGGCCGCCGCAAGACAAGCAGGCCTTTTTGAACCAGCAGTTTAATCTCCAGCATCGCTATTACATCGCCGCATTCCCGCAAACGGACTTTCTGATCATTGAAAAGGAAGGCGTTCGCGTCGGCCGCCTTTACATCGATCTTAGCGCGGACATCTGGCACATTATCGATATCGGTCTGCTGCCCGAATGGCGCAATCGGGGAATAGGACTGGCACTTTTGAATGATATAAAGGCGGCGGCAGTGGCTGGGCAAAATCCAGGCATCATACTGCATGTCGATAAAGCCAATGGACGTGCGCGGAAGCTCTATCAGGCGTCGGGATTTGAGGTCGCCGGAGCTACCGAAACTCACATACGCATGCAATGGTTATCATACGAGGCCATGCCGAAACCCGCCGACGGGCGCTCAGGCGTCAATTGAAGATAGCTTGATAGATGATGCCGTGCTGATCCCTGGCGACTGGCACTAGGAAGATATCGAGGATCCCCAGTGTAGCGTTGTTCAATTTGTAAATCTGTTGTGGCAGTAAAACCTTTGATCCGCTGCGGAACAGCAGCGAAAATGGCGCTCTCGTCATTCCTGGGAAGCCCCGTTCGGGCAAGGGCCGCGCCTCAGTCAGCGTAAAAACAAGGAGGCCCCCTGTCCCCATATCGATTTCAAACCCTTCCCCGACACAGCGGGCGAAATGATCCAGCGTTACAATCCCCATCCCGCCCCCAATGTATTCGCGCCGTATTTGCAGAGGCCATTTCTCTACGCCTTTAATTGAAGTTTATCAAGAGATTAGGCTGAAGCAAGCAGTTCCTGTCCGAGACTTGTCTTTCATGGACATGGGTTCAAAACTTCTTGCGTTTCGCTAAAGATAAATTCGCCCGTGCGACGATCCCAGCCCTGCTTTCGACCTCGCGCGTCTTCAACGCTTTCGTCAATGACAGGGCGGCGATGATAATCGGCAGGCAGACCAGGTATGAGAACCTGATACCGGCGTGTTCGGCGACAAAGCCGAGCAGAGGTGGTGCCAGGAAGAACACGACGAAGGACATTTGCCCGAGCGCTGCGACATTCAGATGGGCCGGGCGATCGGTCCGCTGCGCCGCTGCGGAAACAGCGAGAGGGTAAACCGCGCTGCAGCCGCCGCCCATCAGCGCAAAACCGACCAGCGCGACATAGGGGTGTGGCGCAAGCCAGACGGCGCAAAGACCTGCCACCGAGAGAACAAGCAGAAGGGTTGCAACGGTGCGCGCACCAAACCGGTCGACGAGTGGATCCACAAACAGTCGCGCTACTGCCATGAAGAAGGTAAATAGCGTTAGCCCAAGTCCGCCGACGAAGGGCTCAACCGCAAAGACGTCGCGCATGTAGATGGCTGACCAGTCGATGCCCGCACCCTCTACCAGAAAAGCTGCAATGCCGATCACGCAGAGAGGTAGAAGCCCCAGCGTCGGCAGCGCTATGCTCGGCGCTTCCGTATGCTCGAGCCCGGCGCGGGCCGGTGCGTTCTTCATGCCTAAAATGAAAATCATGCCGACGATCAGAACGAAGGCGAAGGTCAGCGCAAGATGGAGCTGCATTGGAACGCCCGCCTGGCGAACGCCCGAGGAAATGAGAGCGGTCAAAAAGAATCCGAGGCTCCAGAACCCATGTGCCCGGTTCATGACGCCCCGGCCAAGTTGGGCTTCGATGCGGTCGATCTCGACATTGAGATTGATCTCCAGCGCGCCAGCCAGCAGACCTTCACACAACAGAACGAAGAAAACCAATGGCGCGAAGCCGGCCCAGGGGACGGTCGCCAGCAGCGCGGATGTGCCAAGCACCGTCAGGAATGCCGTCCTGCGCGCGCCAAACTGTGCAATGAGCGGGGACGCGAAGGTCAGGGAAATCAGCGCGCCGATTGCCGCGCCGATCAGCGTCAGGCCAAGCTCGGATTTGTTGATGTCTAAGGCCACTTGAAGATCAGGCAATCGAGAGAGCAGGGCTCCCATCGAGGTGGCGAAGAGAAAGAAGCACGCATAGATCCGGTGCTGCGGTTGGATATGCATTCAATAGCTCCAGGATCTCATCGGTTTGAGAGTTCGCCCCTCACTGCAAGCACGGTGAACGGGAAAATTTCGAGTGGCATTCTCGAGATATATTGTGATGGCGATGACCGCAACCGTTGTACTTGGTCGCGGGCGAGTTCAGACCTCATCGCAAGAGCAGCCGTCGATTACCGACAGGCAAGACGGCAAACTTCCGCAGACTACCAGGCGCCAGTGAGGGAGTTGCCGACGAGCGGCACAGTCCTGGGTCTCCCGTGCTGATCCTGAACGGTGATTGAGGCCTGCATTTGCTTAGGCGATTTCCGAAACCAGTTGGTGGCGACGGTGGCGAGGTCTCCGATCATCGGATGCTTGCGCCAATCTGCGAAACGTTGGCTCATTGCCTCAGGCTCAGAGCGATAGAAGAAATCGCCGGATTGGCCGAGGTCGTTGATAGACGGAGCCATTGACAAAAGCGGGCGCTGAAACATCTTCGAAGGCATCGCCAGACCCGGGACACTCTCCGAGAACGTTGGGGCCATGAAGTCGATTGACCAACCGTCCGCCTCGACCCAGCAGTGAAAGTTTTCTCCGGCGCCAGAGACGTAGCCGTCTTCGCGGTGATCTGCGAAAAGGATGCGTGTTCCTTCTAAATTGTATGCGGCGAGCCCGCCCTTCGGTTTCGCTTTCACCTTGTAATGATGTTCGAGGATGAAGGCTCCAAATGTGCTGAAATACATCGACGCTGTGGCGGGATTGGCATCTTCGCCGATCAGCAGGCTGTTGATCACCTTGTAAATCCGATGATAGTCGCTTTGCTTGATCAACACGATCGTTCACCCCATTAGCTCGTGATTTCAGCCATCCCGCATTGCCTACGCGGTCTGGCTGTATCTCCGCTTACCGCTCAGCTTGCGGACGGCCGAGGAAAAGGTGGGGGCGTGCGGTATCGTCGTGTCCAATAAGTCCATCCGATACCGGGCCACGAAGTTTGGTCCGGACTATGCTCTTCGCTTTGGACACAAAGCTGCAAGTCCCAGGGCGGCAGCGCCTTATGGAGCACGACCGGCGGCAAAGGGATCTCGCCGGCAAGCGAAAGTCTCACCCCTCACAGACGAAACATCCGCCGCTCCATCCTCACTTGCGACCAGAAGTTCTCGCCTTCTTTGGGGCCGAAATGCCGCTTTCCCGCTCAAGTTTTTTGCGGGCGAGTTTACGGACACGCCGAATACCCTCGGCCTTTTCACGAGCACGTTTTTCGGAGGGCTTTTCAAAACGCTCCCGCAGTCGGGCTTCCCTGAAAACGCCCTCCCGCTGCAATTTCTTTTTCAAAAAACGGAGCGCTTGCTCAACGTTGTTGTCACGTACCAGAACTTGCATTCCAAACTCCTAGGGATCACTGATGCCTCATTAGATCTATGGGCATTAATGATCAAGGCTTAGAAGACAATTTGCTCAGATTACTCTGTCGCCACTGTTTTCATGAACGCGGTCGCGAATGGCTAGAGGTAAGCTCAGCCATCGATTGGTGGGTCAGAAATGCACATCCGTTTAAGAGCAATAGCTAGTTGTCGGCGGTAGGCGAGGGAGTCAATACTTCCCGCGGAAGACATCTGCCACGAAATCTGTTAGCATAGCGCTTGTCTTCTGAATCGACCATTTCACGATGGAGAGGCAGATGGTTCGCGTCCTTGCATTATCGTTCGTCTTCGCCACGCTCGCGCTATCAACCCTTAACGCGGCGACTGTCGATCCTGCCACTGTGACCTGCAAAGAGTATAATTCGGGCAGTCACCAGGGCATGTTGGATATCATCTCGGCGGTGTATGATGCCACAAGAGGCGACCCCAAGCTTGGTGCGCTCGGTGAGAGCAAGTTGGGCGATGCCATCGACAAAGTCTGCGCTGCAAAGCCAGACGCGAAGGTGATCGACGCGCTGCAATAATCACGCCGTCCCGTCTACGTCCCCATCCTCGGACAGCTCCCGCACAGGCAAATAGACTCTAGCAAGTGTATCTTGAATACGCACCAGGTCTGCAGTAGCGCTGCTTTCGCAGCCAAATGGTGGGTCGCTTTGATTGAACCACGTCGCATGCTTCTGGCTGCTTCCATTCCTCTCGGCGTCACTACGGCCGCGGCTCAAGATCCATTGGCCGTCGATCTCAAACTGGTAATTGCCGTCGATGTCTCCTACTCGATGGGTTTAGAGGAGCTGCAACTCCAACGCACGGGCTATGTTGAGGCGTTTCGTGCGCCTGAGATAGCAAGGGCAGTCAAAACCGGGCCGCTTGGTCGGATTGCGGTGACCTATGTCGAATGGGGTGGCAAAGCCATCCAGATCCTGCCTTGGACCGTCATCGAAGACTCGCTGACCGCCGAGCAATTTGCCGAAACATTGCGCCGTCAGCCTGTGAGGCGTATCTCCTTCACCTCAATCTCAAATACGCTCCAGTTCGCACGAAGAATTATTCGCTCTAGTCCCTATCGGGCAAGTCGGCGCGTCATCGACGTCTCTGGCGATGGACCGAACAATGCCGGGGTGCCGGCGCCTATCGCCCGAAATAACACCGTCGCCCAAGGGATCGTGATTGATGGGCTTCCGATCATGTTGAAGAACGCTCCGGACTCGGCTTCGATCTCTGATATCGATGTCTATTACGAGAAATGCGTCATAGGAGGTGAGGGTGCATTTGTCGTGAAGGTATCGGACGCCAGCCAATTCTCCGCAGCTATCCTTGCAAAACTCACGGCAGAGATATCCGGGCTAAACGTCAGCAGTGTCCTGCAGCACCGGATGAGACCGAAAATTGCCAAATTTGATGAGCCCTACGATTGTCTTATCGGCGAGGAGATGCAGGAGCGTTCGATTGGAAGGTAGATCCGCCAGCGCCACATCAGCAATCTGATCGGCGGCGTCATTTAGAAGACTGGAGACGTGCCGGTCAGTAATGCATTTTCTCGCTTCTTAAATCCTGGTCATTCGGATCATCTCTCGGTCGATTTCAGGATTGCCGCGCCCAATTCGGTTTGAACGATACAATCAATCGTGGAAACGTGACGTGTGGCGGACTTCGTCAATTTGCATGTTCCGTTTCCCGTTAGGGGAGGTCCCACATAAGGGCCTTGGTGCAACCTTTGGAGTTGCGAGAATTCATTTGTTAGTGAACTCTACGTCAAAGTGCACTCGGGGGGGAGGCCATGATCAATCGAATATATTGGATGCTACGAGGTAGATACGCAGTAATGCGTAATATATGGCAACATCCGTTGAACTATGGATCAAGATATCGCGCCATAGGTGATTACTTTTTATGGAACATTGCAAAGATAGCAATGCGCTCAGAGCATGTGGTTTCGGTTGGCGGAAAATTTGATATCATATTGGGGCGTAAGGAAAATTACGGCTCTGCTGTATATTCTAATTCTATTCCCGACTACGAAGAGATGATGTTTCTAGCCCACTTTTTGCGCGACGGAGACCAATTTATCGATGTCGGAGCGAATGTTGGAATCTACTCCATCTGGGTCACAACAATCACGGGAGCGACCTCAGTTGCATTCGAAGCCAACCCTGAGACATACGGTAAGCTCCAGAGAAATATCAGGCTCAATCAACTAGAACACAAAGTTTTTACGCATAACTATGCTGTTGGCGAAAAACGAGGATCAGTCAATATAACGACAAGCAAAGGCGGGCTGGATCACATAGTTGCCGACGGAGTGGAGAACAAGCAGACTGCACTCATCGAGATGGTCGCCCTTGACCACCAGGAGATTGCGCTGAACCCCGCAGCTATGAAGATGGATGTGGAGGGGTATGAGATGAACGCTTTGATAGGGGCGTCCAACCTCCTCAGCAATCCGAATTTGAAAGTGCTTGTCATTGAGTTGCAGGACTGGACCTTGCAGAGATTCGGGACGTCGAAGGCAGAGGTCGTCAGCTTGCTCCAGTCGCATGGATTTCATCAAAGTGCATATGATCCTGAGACGCGCTGCATTTCGGAGCGTTCCGATCTTGCATCTTTGAACGAAATATTTGTCCGAGATACAGAAGCTGTCGCCATAAGAGTGAGGGATGCGCCGAAAGTGAATCTCTCATTTGCGAGCAGGTCGATATAATCCGAACCGCAGCCAATCGCCGAGACGCTCGTCACGCATTTATGCCGAACAGCTGTCCAATGTGTCCGAAGCCTTGGACGACGATACTTTTCCAGCCGGCGTTGCCGCGACTAGAGCACGTCCGTTGAACGCGTAGTCGGAATTTGGATGACAAACGCAGATTGCCCTGCCTTCGAACCAGGAGGTAGGGATGTCACGTGTAATTAGCGATGGCCTTCGAAGTCGTGTTCTTGCGGTTTCCACAGTCGGGATGTCTGCACGTTCCGCCGCGGTGCGGTTTGGGATTGGGATTTCGCCGGCCATTGCTTGGATCTCCAATGCGCGACAGGGTCAACTGATTTCAGGCAAACAGGCCAACGTTCCTGTTCCAGACTGGATGAGCATGAGGCATTTATCATTGGCTTGATCGATGTTGAGAAAAATGAATTGGCTTGCGTGGCCGCTGTCGGGTGACACCCCTGTCACCCACTCAGAAAACCTGCTTAAACTTCGGTCGTGCTAATATATTCCCGGCAGTTGCGGAAGATCAGGCTGCTTTCGGAATCGCCGCAACGATGGCTTCAGCTTCGCCAATCGTGATCAATCCGAGCGTGCGATTGTCAGCCAGGTCGACCAGAGCGGCCGCCACAGAAAATCCGGCGCGGTAGACCACTTCAAAATTGTAATGAAACACTATTCAGGTTGACGTGATCCATTGTCTCTTTCACGCTGATGTCATGAACATTGGTCGTGATAGAGATATGAAATCGTGCTGACGCCGGTCACAGTGTTTCCAATCTCCGAGCTAGAAAAACGGCGCGGTCATTGGTTCGATCCGGCTCAAGGCGATCATTGCGACCTCCTTCAGCGTGAAATTCGCTCAGTGACTTTGTTTATCGATTTGAGGGCCGCGTGGATCTGTGCGACGACCGCCGCGCCCTCGCCAACCGCCGCCGCCACTCGCTTCGTCGAACCCGATCTAACGTCGCCGATGGCGAAGAGGTTCGGCACGCTTGTCTCCAAGGGATGCGGGTGTTGACCGGACCGGTCTGACGCTGCGTCCGCGCCGGTCAGGATAAAGCCGCTTTTGTCACGAGCCACGCGGCATCTGACCCAGTCAGCGTTTGGATCTGCTCCGATGAACAGGAAAAGGTGCCTCAGTGCGAGCTCGAGGTCTCGTTCTGCCGCCGCATCGCGCAGGACAGCGCCTGACAGTCCCGTGCGATCGTTGCCGGATACGGATGCAATTTCGCAGCCGACATGATGGACGACGTTCGACAGGGCGGCGATGCGATCGATCAGATAGCGCGACATCGTCTCCTCGAGCGGCCTGCGCACGACGAGATGGAGCTTTCTAACCTGCGGCGCCAGGTATGCCACAGCCTGTCCGGCAGAATTGCCGCCGCCGATAAGGGCGATCTCCTCGCCCTGACACAACCGTGCCTCGACCGGCGTTGCCCAATAGGAAACGCCTGCTCCTTCAAACGTGTCGATGTTTTGGACCTTCGGGCGTCGGTAGCGCGCTCCGGAGGCGATGACGACGGTTTTGGCGCGCACGGATCGCCCCCCAGTCAGTTGGAGGAAATGCGGCGCCCCTGCGTGCTGAGCCGGCTGGAATTCGAGCACGGCAAGGGGTAGGGCGATATCCGCGCCAAACTTGAGCGCCTGATTGAATGCGCGTCCGGCAAGGGCCTGACCCGAAATTCCCGTCGGGAATCCAAGATAGTTTTCAATCCTGGCTGATGCGCCCGCTTGTCCGCCAGCCGCACGCTCGTCCACGACAATGACTTTCAGACCCTCGGAGGCGGCGTAGACCGCTGCCGCGAGCCCGGCAGGACCTGCACCGACGATCGCGACATCGTAGAGCGCTTGCGGGTCAATGTCGGGCGTGATGCCAAGACACATGGCCGCTTCGAGCTCAGTCGGATGTTTTAGAACGGTGCCGTTCGGACACACCATCACAGGGACATCCTCGGGCGCGACCCCCAACCTCTTGACGAGGGCCTGCCCCTCCTCGTCGACCGTGCAGTCGAGAACCAGATGCGGATAATTGCTCCTCGTCAGGAAGCCCTGAAGGCGGGTCAGGGCGGAACTGCCCGGCACCCCGAGAAGAATGGAGCCCGCACCCCCCGTGTCGATCAAAGCGACCCTTCGCAGAATGAAAGCACGCATGACCAGTTCGCCGATATCGGCCGATCCGATGACCATCGCGCGAAGATGCGGGCCATCGAAGGGCAGGGCGACGCATCCTTCTGGACCCGCCACACCCCTGACGAGCGAGGGGCGGCCCGCGAGCTGGCTGACCTCGCCAGTGAAGTGACCGGGCTTATGGACAACGACTTCGGTTTCGTTCAATGGGCCATCATGGCGGAAGACCTCAAGCGACCCTTCAAGAACGATCCATATCGGTGCGGCTTTTTCGCCGAAGCCGAAGACGGTCTCGCCTGCTTCGAACTTGTGAGCATCCGCGCTCGCGAAGCGTCGGGCTGTCGCCATTTGGCGGGCGGTAAGAACGGGGAACATCTGCTCAATGCGGCTGCTAGAAGTCGACATGGCGGCCCTCCGGTAGTCGTAATGGTTTCAAATATATCGCGGGATCGGACCGTTCTGTGGCGTTTGGTTCGGCAGGTCCACCATCGTCTCGTCGATATAACACCACCCCCAGCCCTCGGGCGGGTCGTAGCCCTCAATGATGGGATGGCCCGTCTCCTGGAAGTGCGCCGTCGCATGGCGGCCTATGGAATTGTCACAACAGCCGACATGGCCGCATTCCCTGCAAAGGCGGAGATGGACCCAACCCTGATCGCTTTCGAGGCATTCCTCGCAACCAAGCGTTCGGGGGACAACATTCCGGATCGTCATCAGATGTCCGCATGGTTTCATCGAAACGCGTCCTCTCGGCTTTTCACCAGCCGTTCCTCAGGTTGAAGACACAGGTATAGCTACTATCAGTGTCTTCGGTTGTCCACGCTGACAATCTGACATCAATTTCTATCTATGACCATCGGACTTAATGAGCCTAGAATTCCGACCATCAACGCAATCGCTCGCGGGATCTCAACAATGATTGGTTGCCTGTTTCCAGTTCTTCTGCTCCTCATCGGCGGAGTTATCGGCGGGGTGCTGGGTGGCACAACTGGAGAGGTTTGGGGCGGAGCCGTCGGCTTCCTGTTGGGGGTAGTGCTCTTTGCTGTACTTATTGGAGTGCTCGCGCGCTCTCGTCACCGATAATTGAAGGCACTTCCTGTTGGAATGACCTGGCGCGGCGCTCGTAAAAGCAGGACTCCCACGGTCCGGAAGCTCACTGCGAAAAGATCGCCCTTAGTCTGTCCACATCGACATTTCGGACATCGGCTGGCACTTCGCTCGCGGGATGAGCCCTAAACCACTCTGCCGCTTCCCGCACGCGATCACCATGCGGCGATGGATACGAGCCGAGGCGCAAGATCCACTCGCGGACTGTCTCCCTCTCTATGCGACCTCTTTCATATCGGTCGCAGACGGATTTAGCTGACGCTATTAGGTCATTGATTTTCAACATATCGCCGGCTCTCCCGGCCGCTGTCGCCTCTCGGCACATATCGGCCGGATGAGAATCCTCGCGAACCCGGAAATGCTGCGCACACGGCCATCCTTGTCAGTGATCACAAATTCACGCTTCAGAGATAGAAATGGTCAGCGATTGCGATGGTCGAAAAGCGAAGCTCGTGGAACTCGTCAACTGTTACGCTCCTGGTGCCGGAACGCCTTCCACGATAAAGACGCGATACTCAGCGCCCTTCAGGCGATGTACCCGGGCGTCCTGGTAAAGCGGACTGTCATACCAGGCCTGAGCAGCATCCATCGTCGGAAACTCTATGATGACGGATCCGTCTACCGCAGGCCCTTCCAGCGTCCTGGACGGTCCGTAGAAAGCGAGAGCCTTCATTTCGTGTCCTTCCCTTGCAAGAGGCGCCATCTGTCCATACGTCTTGAATTCCTCGGGGTTCGTAATGCGGTCACGGACGAATACAACATAGGCGCTCATCTCAGTTCCCTTCGTTCTGCAATCCGGTCATCCTGATCTCCAGTCAGTGACATCGCCAATTGACTTTGTCGAGCCCGCTCCTGCGAAAACCGAGCCCCGCCCGGCTAAATTATCATGGAACTGCTGTGCGACGTTCCGCAATTATGACGTCGAGGCGCGCGCCCTCGTCGCCGAAGAACGTGCACCGGGCTCTTCCAGCCCGTAGCCGGGCACCTATCTCGACATTAAAGGGCATCTTCACGAAATAATGCATCAAATGCTACCGGACATTGCCAGCAGTTAGGATAGGCTCACCTGCCAAACAACGCAGTATAAATGCGGCGAGGACGGAACATCGAAAGCATGAGTGCAATCAGGTCTTCGAGATCGCACGCGTGTCAACCGGACGCGAGAGCATCGCCGAACAGTGTTTCGGCGGACTATCGAAAGGAGTAGCTTTTGTTCGAAACCGAATGAAGCTATATTGCCGAGGTCCGGCAATGCCAAGGTGCCGGAGGGGGTAGAATACTTTCACGAAGTCGCCGTGTAACCGCTTTAACCACGCTTACTGAGCAAGGTAAGGCCGGGACACCTATACCTTTTGTCAGATAAATCCGCAGATTTTCCTGGCGCGCTGAAATTGGTTTTCGCGGCCGAGAGTTGCGAAAGAAACATCGTGGCTTACCGAATTCTCGGTCCACGAGTGTACAGATGACGCTGGTTGTTCTGAGGGCGGACCGTTTCGGGGCCTCGGCCCAGACTAAAGCCCCGATCATGTAAACTCGCATCTGCATCATCATCGATCAAGGAGAAAAGCATGACACAACACGTTCTTTTCATTGTGACCAACGCGGCCGCCATCGGCCCGCACAATCGCAAGACTGGTTTCTTTTTCGCCGAGGTGGCTCATCCTTTCGATGTCCTCGACAAGGCGGGAGTTGCGGTAGAGTTCGCGTCGCCAGCGGGCGGATGGACCCCGTACGACGCGTACGACGAGAATGATTCCGCCCAAAAGGAATTCATGCAGAGTAAGGCTTTTCGTCGGCTCAATCGCAGCCGAAAGCTATCCGAGGTGGATGCTGCGGACTACGACGCGATCCTGATACCGGGCGGCCTTGGCCCGATGGTCGACATCCAGCGCAATTCCGATGTCCAGAAGGCCGTGGTGCGCGCATGGAGCACGGGCAAGCTGGTAACCGCTGTTTGTCACGGACCGTGCTCGTTGCTGGGCGTAGACCTTGGGGATGGCACGCCATTCGTGCGCGGTAAAAAGCTGACATCGTTCTCAAAAAAAGAAGAGTACGATTACGCGCGCGAGGACGTGCCATACGAGCTTGAGGACGCATTGACGGCGCAGGGTGCCGTGTACTCGTCCGCAGCTAACTGGGAGCCCCATGTCGTCGTTGATGGCCGCCTCATCACCGGTCAGAATCCTGCCTCAGCGGGACCACTGGCTAAAGAATTGCTCGCCGCTTTGAAAAAGTCGACGTGAGACCGCTGCGTGGCGGCTGGCCCAGTGGACGTCGATGAACATCCGGCGGAAAGCCGCTGCTTGCGGATTGACGCAACCGTTCCCATCTGTGGTTAGCCACCCTTTAATCCGCAAACCTCTGCGACCGTCTCTCTCCGGCGTGCGCGACGATGGCTTGCGCCTGGGGTGAGGGGGCGCTCCCTCAAAGAGGTCGAGCGCCCTCGGGACAATTTCGATCCCAGCATCAGAGAAGAGTCTCAAGGTCATCTGGTCGAGCGATTTGTAACGACGCCCTTCGCTGCCATAAGCAGCTAGAAAACCGCCGAGTCTTACCGCAGAAGCCATCAAGTCGCTACTGACGACGATCCCGCGGATCATCACGACTCGATGTCGACGAAAACAGGCTCAGATTCAAAACGCTCTCAACACGTTTTCACCTGCAAATCCGAATAGCCGATGGTTTCCGCTCGATTCGAAATCGAATAACATCTCTTCAAGAGAGATTCTTAAAGAGGGCAGTGAGGATGTCTTTGCAGCCGATCCAATACGGGCTCACGAGGGCAGTCGCCTTTGGCATCCTGATTATTCTTCCGGCTGCTTTTTTGGCCTCTTGCTCGACGGTCGGCAGAGCCGGCGACCAATCTGCTCCCGTAGCCGCGAGCAAGTCGGCAGATTCCGTCGATGGCAAAGACAAGGCGGACGAGCGTCGGCGATGGGCAACGAGAGTGCAACGAGATAACGAGTTAGCTCCGAGCGGGTCGCAACCAGGTTCCTATGGGTCTTTCGGCCCTCGTTTCAGTTGGTGATCAGCGGGCTGTTCGTGCGTGACCACTATTCATCTCCATCGAGGAGTCAGCGAACGATTGGCCATCCGTCGAGACGTCGTGAGAGCGACCCGTTGGCTGACCGATGGCGGCGGAAAGAGGAACTCACAGGGCAAGAGCTTGAACGTGGAGCAGACGTGTCAGATCGGAAGGAGCGAGCCGATCGATGAAGCGCGACTAGGCTCACGAGGAATGCGCAGCCATTGGGTCATGTCCGTTATGTTCCCGTCCGGCCGAAACCTTAAGCGATGCAATGGAGGATCGATTACCTCTTCGGATGCGACCTGGGTCCTGCGATAATGTGCTGGGCCAGTCTCTCGTAGTCTCCATCGAAATGATGGCCACCGGGCATGCCAATCACTTGTGCATTGGTGCCCTGCAACGACGGGCAGGCATTGTCGTGATGGTCTTCAGTGCCGTAGATGCACTGAACTATATCCGGACTGATCGATTTAAGGTCATCCGCAGGGTTTCCGCCTTTGCCTTCGGTCTGCAAGCCAAGCCATCCTCTGAGCGAGACCACGTAATCGACCTTGTGCGACATGGCCAGAAGTGAGATCTGCCTGATCCTGCTCTTTTGTTGTCGCGACAGTCTTTTGTAGCTCGCTGGCATCACGTCTGCGCCGAAGGAATATCCGACAAGAAGGACATGCTGAACGTTGAACTGCCTGGTGTAGTAGTCGATGATCCGGCCGAGGTCCTTTGCCGTTTCCCCCGCTGTTCGCTGCGACCAGAAATAACGCAGCGAATCGAGGCCGATGACAGGAATGCCCTCGTTCTGCAACGAGCCGCCGACTTTCGCGTCAAGCTCCTGCCATCCGCCGTCCCCTGAATAGAGGACTGCTAACGTGTCCTTGGTCGGTTTGGCGTCCATGATGTGGAGCGGAAGATTGAGCGGGGGATCATCGCCATATGGCCACCCGCCCGGGTTTACGTCTTGTCGTGCGTTCGCGGGGCCGCCTATGCTCGCGAGCAGGCCGATAGCAATCATCGCGTATTTCAAGATCATTTGAGGGAAACCCCTTTCAGTCTCCGTTCTCGGCACCGCTCACGTCGAATGAACGGTGAATGGCCCGGCACCACGTGGTGTGTATAGTCCGATAACAGCCACAGCAATAGAAGGCATTTGAATGGCGAAGATCATCGAATCCAGCGGCGTGATCATCGGCCAAGCCTCGGGGCCAATTCTCGCCTCGAATGTCCCTTTGTCCTTCTGGGGCGGTGTGGACCCATCCACGGGAGAGGTGATCGATCGACACCATCCGCTCGCGGGTCAGAGGCTGGGAGGCGCCGTGCTGGTGTTGCCGAGCGGAAGGGGATCCTGTTCGGGCAGCGGGGTCCTGCTGGAGCTCATTCTGTCGGGCAATGCGCCCGCCGCTTTAGTTTTCTCGGAGCCCGAAGAGATATTGATGTTGGGCGTCATCGTAGCGCGCCAAGTCTTCGAGCGATCAATCCCGGTCGCGCGCATTTCTCCACTGGACTTCGACGTCCTGGCAAGCGCTCCATTCGCCTGGATCGACGGGGGAGGGGTTCACCTGGAGGCGCCTCCGGTCCTCGTCGCCAACGTCGATCCGAATGGCACCGCCACGGAATTGATCCTAACTGCACGGGATCGGGACCTTCTCGATGGTCTTCACGGGCGCGCCGCTCAGGCTGCCATGCAGATCGTCACCGAGGCGGCTTCCATCTATTCGGCAGATCGGCTTGTGGATGTCACGAAGGCCCATATCGATGGCTGCATCTACACCGGGAACGGCGGTCTCGCGTTCGCGGAAAGGCTGCGTGACTGGGGTGGATCGGTTGTTGTGCCTACAACCTTGAACGCAATCTCCGTCGATCAGCGAAGATGGAGGACGCAGGGAGTGGACGAACGGTTCGGGGTTCCCGCGAGCAGGCTTGCGGAAGCCTACGTCGAGATGGGAGCGATGCCGACCTTCACCTGTGCTCCCTATCTGCTGGACGCGCGCCCGCAGCGCGACGAGCAGGTTGTATGGGCGGAATCGAATGCGGTCGTGTACGCCAACAGCGTCCTCGGAGCCCGGACGATGAAATATCCAGACTATCTCGACATCTGCATCGCGCTCACGGGTCGCGCGCCGCTTGCTGGATGCCATTTGGACGAGGGCAGGCTGCCGCAGATGGTGATCGACGCGTCATCGTTGCGAATTGGCGACGACGCGTTCTACCCTCTCTTCGGCTACTGCGTTGGCAAGCTCGCCGGCAGCAGAATCCCTTTGATCGTCGGCTTGGAGAGCGCGGAGCCGAGCAGCGACGATCTGAAAGCGTTCGGTGCCGCGTTTGCCACGACCTCAGCAGCTCCGATGTTCCATATTGCGGGAGTGACCCCCGAATATCCCAAACGCCCAGATGCATCGGCGATGGATGGGCTTTCCTTGGAGATCGTGACCGCAGATGCGCTCGCGGACGCGTGGCGGGAGTTGAATGGCGGGTATGACGAAGCCCGGATCGGCCTGATCGCTCTTGGGAATCCCCATTGTTCGCTCGAAGAGATCGAATCCCTGGCGAAGCTCTGCCAAGGCAGACGTCGACATGCGGCCGTGAGGGTTATGGTCACTTGCGCGCGCGACACCTATGGTCGCGCGCAGTGTCGGGGTCTTGTATCCACGCTCGACGCATTTGGTGTCGAATTCATCAACGACACGTGCTGGTGCATGATAAGAGAGCCGATAATTCCACCGAACGTTTCGACCATCATGACGAACTCCGGGAAGTTCGCTCACTACGGCGGTGGGCTGACAGGACGGGCAATGCGATTCGGTAGCCTCGCCCAGTGCGTTGACGCCGCCACGAGCGGCCGCTTCAGTAGCAAGCCCCCGAGCTGGCTGATCGGAGCTCCTTCAGCGGTAGCGACGTGAAGCAGGCACCCTTAGGCAGACCAGACGAGAACTGCTTCCGGAGCATACGGACGAAGACTTCCAACCAACCTTCCATAGCAGTCACCAGGGAGCCTCGCGCCCGAAACTCATCCGCTTGCGCTGACTGTGCCGGAACCTTCCACTACGAATTCGTCGACCTGTCCTGCCAGCCAAGTTGCGAACTTTTGGGCCGGGGGATGAGACGTTCGGGCGTGGGGCCGAACAAAATAACAGGCGGCGTCTCTCTGCGAGCGCCAGTTCGCGATTTCGACAATCGAATTCCTCGCGCTGGACGGCGGTCCGGCACGGTGCGCAGATGGGGTCGACACCCATGGAGCCGAGACGAAGACGGATTGACCCCGCCCGAAGTCAGCATGTGGGCGGTCATTCCTTGAGGCGTCGCAGCGGCCGCCACCTCGTTGCTGACCTCTGATGGGAGCTTAATGAGCATGTTCTTGCCCGCAGAGCGACGACTCCTTTTGACCCTCTCGATCTTTTCCGGCGCCTTCACGACAGACGAAGCGGTGAGCGTGTGCGGCGACATGCGGCCTAATCGCCTGGATCTTGATGCCGTGAGAATCGAACAAATGTTTTTCAGCCGTAGCCGTAGCCGTAGCCGAAGCCTAAGCGGTCCGATACGCAGCCGATTGGTGGAATGGAACCAACCCCCGGTCCTTGCCGTTGTAAGCAAGGGAGTCCCACCACGAGCAGCGCCCGTCGGGCGCGAACTCCGAGGAGACGTACATGGATCTCACCACACTTCTCATCATAGTTGTAGTACTTCTGTTGCTTGGCGGCGGCGGCTGGTACGGCCGGGGACGCTGGTATTAAACGACAGTCTACGGCAAACTGAGTGCGACAGGTCGCGCTTTCGCTATCATTCGCCCGTCCGGCTGGCCTACCCGTAAGGCGCTCGAACCCAACTCAGGCGCCGACCGCGGATGGGCAATCAGGTGGGTCGTTTGGTATCTCATCTCGCGACTGCGCACCTGCGACTTCCGCCAGCCGGAATCCAGGTGCTACACAGCACCCATTCCACCTCCAAGATCACCGTCACGGCGACAAAGACGGCCGGCCAAAAAAAGTCTCACCACTTCACCGGTGAAACATCCGCAACCCCATCCCCACCAGCGATGCGGCTGTCGTAGAAATGGCTAAGATGCTCTGCCGGAGGAGAGGGGTGGAGAAGAGGGGGTGGAGAAGAGGATCCATTCGAAGATCTCTTTCTCTTCCACCCTAAGCCGGCGCCCGCGAAACGATCAAGGCAATCCCGCCATCCGAATGCGCAAACTGCATCCAGAACGCAGAATATAGGTCAACCTAAACGCAAAACGGTCTGACGGGATAATGGTGCCCACAAAAATCTTTGCGATAAGCCCGAGACTTCCCGCCGATATGGTGCATGACCCGAAGCGTGTCATTCCGGACAGTAATTTGCGTAGACGATTTACGTCATGCAGGTGTAGGGAGGTTCAGTCGAAGAAGTCCGCATCCTCTTCCCTGAGATATCGCCTAGCCGATTCGGCGTCGATATCGAGGCCCAGCCCCGGCGCTTCCAGTAGGTCCACCATACTGTCCTTCACGATCTGCGGTGGCAAACCGATTACCAGATCCTCCCACCAGGGGTCGGTGGCGCTCGGATATTCGAAAGCGATGTAATTTGCAGGCAAGGTGGCGCAGACATTGATCAACGCGCCGAGGCCTAGCAGGCCGTTGGCAGTCCCGTGCGGTGCCATCAGGATCGAGTGCATGTAGGCATGCTCGGCGACCCATTTGAGTTCGGCAATGCCGCCAACATCGGCTGGATCGGGACCGATAACGCGCACCGCCTGCGTCTCGATCAGTTCCTTGAAATTGTGCCGCAGGTAGATTTGTTCGCCAGTGTGGATTGGCGTCGAGGTGGAGATGGTCAGTTCCCGATAGGCCTGCGGATTGACCCACGGCACATAGTCGCCAGTCAGCATGTCCTCGAGCCACATCAAATTGTACTTCTCTACCGCGCGAGCGAACTTAATCGCATCAGGCAGCATCCAGCCCGGACCGCAGTCGAGCGCCAGGCTGACTTTGTCGCCCAGCACTTCCTTCATCGCGATCACACAGTCGAGCATGTGATTGAAACCGCGCTCGCTGATCACGCCCTGATCCATGGCACCGTGATAGCCCGCCTTCTTCTGCGTCACGCCGTAGTGGAAGCCCTCAATGGTGTCCTTCATGTTGGAGTGGAACGAGATTCCTTGCTTCACCATGAAGAAGTTCTGCGGCTGCTCCATCATCCATTTGACGTCAGCGGCGTAATCCTCCGGCCGATCGCCCGTGCGTTTCTGGCGGATCGAGCCGTTATAGACGCGGACCTTGTCCCGCACCTTGCCGCCGAGCAGCTTATAGACGGGCACGCCCGCAGCTTTGCCGGCAATATCCCACAGCGCGTGCTCAATTGCGCTCACCGCCGCACCGTACGGCTTGAAAGACCCGCGTTGGCGGATCTTCAGCATCACTCTCTCGACGTCGGTCGGGTCCTCGCCGACAAGCGCCTCGCGGAAATGCAGCACAAAGGGCTTGAGGTAGGACTTGGTGAACTCGACTTCGCCCAAACCATACAGGCCCTCGTCGGTTACGATGCGAACGATCGGGTGTTTGCCGATAACCGCACAGCGGAGGTCGGTGATCTTCATCTTCGGTCCTTTTCGCCTTAGCTCCAGGTTCGATCCCAGGAATACTCATCGTCCCAGTGATCCGTAGGCCGCCAAATGCCGGTGACACCCGGCTGCAGATGCTGCGAGATCACCTCGTCGACGACGTCGTCAATCCCCAGGCCCGGCTTGTCCGGAACAGTGATGAAGCCGTTCTTCACCAGCGGCTTGGGAAGGCCCGTGACGATATCGTCCCACCAGTCGACATCGACGGAGTGGTATTCGAGCGCCATGAAGTTTTCGGTCGCCGTCGCCACATGTGCCGCGGCCATTGCGGCGATTGGACTTTCTGCCATGTGGATGGCCATGGCGACACCATGGTCCTGCGCCATATCGCCGATCTTCTTGGTCTCGAGGATGCCCCCACTGGTGAGCAGGTCCGGGTGAATAACGGAGACACCGCCACTCTTCAGCAAAGGCTCAAAGCCCTCCTTGAGGTATATGTCCTCACCGGTGCAGATCGGCACGGTGGTGGAGTCCTGCAGGTGTCGGTATTGCTCGCTATACTGCCAGGGGATCACATCCTCGAGCCATGCGGGCACGTATTTTTCAATTCGCCTGGCAAGGCGAATGCCGTTCTGCACCGAGATATGGCCGATATGGTCGATGGCGAGCGGAACATCCATGCCGATGACCTCACGTACCTCGGCAATGTATTGCTCAAGCAGGTCGAGGCCCTTGTCGGAAAAGTGGAGGCCGGTAAACGGGTGCTGGACATTGTGCAGATCGTACGCAGCGTTGCGGACGCGCCGCTCTTCAATGGTCTTCAACGGCCCGCGACTGGGATGGTCGCGGTACCCCTCAAGTGAGCCGGCAGGAAACACGACCGCACCGGGCACATCCGCGATCTGCATCAACCCCAAATCCATCTTGAGGAAGGTAAAGCCGAGTTCCATGCGCTGCTTGAGGCGCCTGCCGGTCTCGGTGCCGCTCGGCACGGTGGCGTCGGTGTCGCAATAGACGCGCACTTTTTCCCGAAACCGGCCGCCGAGCATCTGGTAGACGGGGACGCCATAGGCCTTGCCGGCAAGATCCCACAATGCGATCTCGACCGCCGATACGCCACCGCCTTGCCGGCCGTGCCCACCGAACTGCTTAATGCGGCGAAACAGACGGTCGATGTCGCAAGGGTTTTCGCCAAGCAACCGGCTCTTCAACATCAGCGCGTAGGTGGCGCTCGCCCCGTCGCGCACCTCACCAAGCCCGACGATGCCCTGGTTGGTGTAAATCTTGAGCAGCGCTGAGGTGAATGGCGCGCCGACAATTTCCGCTACCCGCATGTCGGTGATGCGAAGGTCGGACGGCTTGGAATGCGTATTTACCCGATTGAGCGCCTCGTCGGCTCCATCTGCCTCTGGCATGATTTATCCTCGTTTTGGTCGGCGGGGCACGTCGCCGCGCACGCTGGAGCGGCGTAGAGCGTTGTTAGCTAGTCCAGCTCTATCTCGTGGCTCTCAAGGTAGTCGCGGTTCATTTCAACGCCGAGACCAGGTTTGGGTGTAAGCTTGAGGCTGCCGTTCGAAACATCGAGAGGTCTATCGATGAGGTGATCGTATTTGCCCAGATTCCACTCCGACGTTTCGAGTTTGTAGAAGTTAGGAACGGTCATCATCACCTGGGCTCCCGCAACCACGTTGATCGGCCCTGCGGCGTCGTGCGGCGAGACCGGGATGTAGTAGGCTTCGCATAGCGCAGAAATCTTCTTGAGTTCGGTAATGCCACCGGTCCAGGTGACATCCGGCATGATGTAGTCAGCGAGCTTGTTCTCGAGCACCGGCACGAAATCCCACTTCGTGTGGCCGCGCTCGCCCCACGAGATCGCGGTACTGACCTTCTCACGGACCTGCTTGAGGGCGTTGAGGCTCTCGGGCGGACAGGGCTCCTCGAACCAGTCGATCTGACCAGCTTCCTCGAGGCTCCGACAAAGGCGGATGGCGGTGGGAACGTCGAAGCGGCCATGTGCATCGATGAGGATGTCGATATCAGAGCCCGCCGTTTCGCGGATCAGAGCCGTGAGTTCGGCGGCTTCGCGCTCGTCTTTGCGGGTCATGCTGCCATCGAGGTAACCGTCCCGCTGTTCGCGAGGCTGTCCATCGACGGTGCGGCCCTGGTGGGGGAAGGGATCGAACTTGAGCGCCGTGTGGCCGGACTCGACGATGTCTCGAATTTCGCGGACCACAGCCTCTTTGCTGGTAAACTTGACCTGGTTGGGATGGGTGTAGAGCGCAATTTCATCGCGTACTGGTCCGCCCAACAGCTCGTAGATCGGCTTACCAAGGACTTTGCCTCGGATGTCCCAGAGGGCTATGTCGATGGCGCTCACGCATTCGACTGCGGCGCCGCGACTGCCCATGTAGGTGAAGCTGCGGAATACCTTGTGCCACAGATACTCGATACGCGCCGGATCCTCGCCTGTTACAGCGGCACTGATCTGCCGCAGGATTGTGCAGAGGGCGCGATTGGCGAGCCTTGTCGTGGTGGTGATCTCTCCCCAGCCGCTCACCCCCTCGTCGGTGGTCACTTCGACGAACAAATACTCTCCCCAATAAGAAGCATCGGATCTGATTAGCCACGGCCGTACGCTGGTGATTTTCATCTCAACTGCCTTTAGTGAAGTGGTCGGGATAACGATATTCCAGGCTATGTATTTATCCTGCCCGAGCGGCGTTACGCGCGCGCATGTGTTCGAGGATGTGCCGGCCGGAGCCCTCAACATGGCGTGCAATGAGTTCGGCTGCCTCGTTCGCATTTCCCGCTTTTACATGCGCGATGAGCTCACGATGCTCGCTAAGGATCACGGCACGCCGGGCGAGGGTGAAGTTGAAACGCCGGCTTACGGCTCGAAGCACTTCACGATGCTTCCACCAAAGCTCGGCGGCATGGCGGTTATAGTGCTTCTGGTACATCACGGTATGAAAGGCAGTGTCCAGCTCGCTGTGCCTGAACGTGTCGGCGAAGTTGTTCTCTTCAATCAGGCTTTGGATGCGTTCGAGTTCAGCAATGTCCTCGACGGTGGCCATATTCACGAACCATCGCGTCAGTGCCGGCTCGATCAACACTCCGATCTCGTAGATGTCCCGAACAAAATCCTGATCTATGGGCCGAACGCGCGCTCCGCGGTTGGGAACGAGGGTGACAAAGCCCTCCCCGCGCAACAGTTGCAGAGCCTCGCGCACAGGGTTGGTTGAGGTGCCGTGGCGCCGGGCGAGATCGGTGACCACAAGCCGTTCGTTGGCAGCGAGCCGCCCTTCGATGATGTCTTCCCTGATCAGTTGATAAAGGGAGGCACCCTCGCTGGAGGCCCCGATGGCGTCGATCCCTTCGGGCGGCTGCGCTTTAAAATCGCTTGTTTCGGCCAAGACTGTCCCCAATCAATACACACATTGCTCGGATATCACGCGAGGCTTCTGCAAACAATGTACGATTTCTTTGATTGACAGGCAATCTGCAATCTGAAAACGTATGATGAGGTCGAAGGGATACATTGGGTGGAAAGTCCCGCGGCCGGGGAGCAAAGACCGCTCGCCTCGACGCAGAGCGGCATGGGAGAACCTGGAGGATACCTATGACGAGGATTTCACTCGGCGGTGCCGTCCTGCGCGCCACCGTCTCCACAGCTTTGATGGTATCGTTGATGTCCGCGTCGGCGCTCGGTGCGCCGCCGGTCGACTTGAACAAGTGGTCGCCGCAATATGTGCGCTCGATTGCCGGCACACAGAATTTTGACACGGCGGGCGATTGCGCCAAGGTCACCCCGCTCGACTACAAGGGGCGACTGACTTTCTGGTATCAGGGCGTGTTCGAGGGCGACCCCGACCTCCTGCGGCAGTATTACAAAGAGTTCTTCGAGACCTTCCGCAAAACCTATCCAAACATCCAGCTTGAGGAACAAGCCCTCACCTATAACGACCTTCTGGACAAGTTCCGGACCGCGCTCTTGGGCAATGCAGCGCCCATGGCGGTCCGCCTGCAAATCCTGGGTGGCACCGAGTTCGCCTCAAAGGGCTATCTGCAGCCGCTCAAACCCGAGGATGTTGGGTATTCGACCGAGGACTTCTGGCCCGGCGCGATGAAGGCCGTGACCTGGGAGGGCGTGACCTACGGCATTCCAACCAACAACGAGACGATGGCGTTCATCTGGAACGCCGACATCTTCAAGCGTGCAGGCCTCGATCCGGACAAGGCTCCAGCAACCTGGGACGACGTCGTCAAGTATTCCAAGCAGATCCACGACAAGCTCGGCATTGCCGGTTACGGACTCGTGGCGCGCAAGAATGCCGGCAATACGCCGTATCGCTTCATGCCGCAGCTGTGGGCCTATGGCGGCGGCGTCTTTGACGAGGCCACCGCGAGCCCGACTTATAAGCAGGTCGAGCTAAACAGTGCGCAGAGCAAGGCGGCGCTGCAAGCCTCGTACGATATGTATGTTCGCGACAAGTCGGTTCCGGTTTCGGCACTCACCAATCAGCAGGCAGATAACCAGCCACTGTTCCTCGCTGGCCAGCTCGGCATGATGGTCTCGCACCCGTCCGACTACAACGTCATGCTCGACCTGCAGAAGAAGACGACGGGCAGCGACAAGGAAAAAGCGCAGACCGTCATAGACAACATGCGCTACGGTCTGATTCCGACTGGCCCTGACGGTAAGCGTGCCGTCGTGTTTGGCGGCTCGAATTTTCACATCCTGAAGCCCGAATATGTCGAGGGCGGCAAGGTGGACGAGCCGGCTGCAAAGGCTCTCGGCTGCATGTGGGCGAGCCCCGAATGGTCGCTGAAGATGGCCTACGCCGGCTCGAACCCGGGAAACCTTAACGGCTTCAAGACCAAATGGATGAAGGAACGTCTGGACAATATCAAATTCCTCGATGTCACGACTTCGATGTTGCCATACGGCATCCCGTTCCCGGCGCTGCCACAGTCCCCCGAGATCATGAACATCATCGTCCCGGACATGCTGCAGAATGCCCTCACCGGAGCGATGACCGTCGACCAGGCAGGGGACGACGCAGCCAAGAAGGTAAAAGACCTGATGGACGGCGGACTCTAGTCCACGCCTGCCGATCTGACCGGCTGCGCCTCGATTGCAGCCGGCTTCTTCCGAAGAATAAGGGCAGGGCACAGTGACGATCTTGACTGGCAAGGCCGAGGGTGGCCGAAGACTGCAACCCGCTAGGTCCGGCGTGCTGCGAAAGGTTTGGGAGCATCGCGCTGACTACGCGTACGTGCTTCCTGCGATCGCCGTGATGCTCATCGTCATAGCCTATCCAATCTACTACACGATCGAGCTGTCGTTCTTTAATACACCGCCTGGCCTGCAGCTCCGGGACAAGATTTTCATCGGCCTCAACAACTACACCGCCATCCTCACAAGTCCGGTGTTCTGGAAGGTCACCTCGAACACTCTTATCTGGACACTGGGATCCACTTTCATCTCATTTGTCCTGGGGTTTGCCAGCGCGCTGGCGCTCCATCGTGACTTTGTCGGCCGTGGCATCCTGCGCGCCGTCCTGATCATTCCCTGGGTCATCAGCGCGGTCGCCGCGTCCTATATCTGGAAGTGGATCTACCATTCGGACTTTGGGATCATTGGCGCGGTGCTGGTTGGCCTCGGATTGGCGGACCGGCCGCCGAATTTCATCGACAACGTCAACACAGTGCTGCCCTCGCTGATCGTCGTCAATATTTGGCGAGAGTTTCCGTTTGCCATGATCATGATGATGGCTGGCCTGCAGACGGTTCCCGACCAGTTGCTGCGCGCCGCAAAAGTCGACGGAGCCAACGCATGGCAGCGGTTCTGGCACGTCACCTTTCCGCACTTGAGAAACGTCTCGACGGTGACGATCCTTCTGCTCGCAGTCGCAAACTTCAATTCTTTCATCATCCCCTGGATCATGACCGGCGGCGGGCCGTCGAACGCATCGCATATCTGGATCACCCACATTTATGAACTCGCCTTCGGCCGCCAGCGCTGGGGAGTGGCATCGGCCTATTCGGTGCTGCTGTTCCTGATCCTGATGTCGCTCGGCTACTTCTACGTCCGTGCGCTGAGCGGCAACGAACAGAAGGGTGGAAGCGAATGAGCGCGATTGCAGAGACTGCTTATCGAGGCCAGGCGCGGCGCCGTATGCGCGTCGATGGATGGCGGTGGGGCGGACGCATCTTCCTTGTGTTCATGCTGCTTTACACCGCATTGCCGATGATCTGGATGCTGATCACCTCGATCAAGTCCGGCTTCGCGGCCATGCAATTCCCGCCGCAATGGTGGCCGGACCAACCCACCCTTGCCAGCTACCAGAAGCTGCTCGATCCGCAAAATAGCGTCGGCCAGGACTTCCTGCGCTTCTTCTGGAACAGCCTTTTCGTCTCCACCGCCACGACCATCCTTTCGGTGATCGTGGCAGTTCCCGCGGCCTACGCGTTTTCACGCTTCACCTTCCCAGGCCGGAACTTTCTGTTCTTCGCCGTCTTGCTTCGCAACATGTTCCCGGCAGTGATCTTTCTCGTGCCGCTCTTCATCCTGATGCGCGCGATCGGGCTGGTGAACACGCATGGATCGCTCATCCTCACCTACCTGACATTCGGCCTGCCGCTGGCAATCTGGCTCCTCAAGGGCTTCTACGACAACATCCCGGTGCAACTCGAGCAGGCGGCGCGCATCGACGGGGCAACGCGATTCCAGGCCTTTGTCTTGATCGTGATGCCGCTCTCGGCGCCAGGAATCATCGCCACGGCGATCTATTCCTTCATCGGCGCGTGGAACGAGTACATCTACGCCTACACCTTCCTCTCCAAGAACGAGCAGTTGACACTGCCTGTCGGCATCCAGCGCTTCTTCTCGGAAAATACAACGGACTTTCCGGGCCTGATGGCGGCCAGCTTCATGATGAGTGTTCCCGTCGTGGTTCTGTTCCTCGTCCTGCAACGATACTTCGTCCGCGCCCTTACAGAAGGCGCAGTTAAGCACTAGGGAGTTGCCGGTGGCCCACGTCGTCCTCAAAGATCTTGTCAAGACCTATGGCAGCTTCAAAGCTGTCAACGATGTTTCGCTGACCGTCAATGACGGCGAATTCGTTGCGCTCGTCGGCCCTTCAGGCTGCGGCAAAACAACCACGCTCAATCTTGTAGCAGGGCTGATCCCCATCACATCGGGCGATATCGTGATCGGGGACCAGGTGGTCAACGACCTCGACCCCAAGGACCGGGACATCGCAATGGTGTTCCAGAACTATGCGCTCTATCCGCAAAAAACGGTCTATAAAAATCTGGCGTTCCCGCTGCAGATGCGCAAACTGCCAAGGGAGGAGATCGACAAGAAGGTCAAGGAAGCAGCGCGAGTGCTCGACATGACGCAGCTGCTCGAGCGCAAGCCGCGCGAGCTTTCGGGCGGGCAACAGCAGCGCGTGGCCCTGGGCCGCGCCCTCGTTCGAGATCCGGCCGTATTCCTTATGGATGAACCACTCTCCAACCTCGACGCGAAGCTGCGCGTGCAGATGAGGTCGGAGATCAAGCGCTTCCACCAGGACCTCAAGGCAACGATCATCTATGTGACGCACGACCAACTCGAAGCCGTGACCATGGCCGACAGGATGGCGGTGATGAACGGCGGCTACCTGCAGCAATACGATTCACCGGCGCAGGTCTTTGCCCATCCGGTGAACATGTTCGTCGCCAGCTTCGTCGGCAGCCCGGCGATGAGCCTTGTTCCGCTGGAGGCATCAACGGCAAGCGGCAATACTGTGTTGACCGGCGCGGAGGGCTGGCGCCTCGAGCTCTCGCCACACAACGCCCAGAAGGTGGCGAGGGCAACCACCAAAAAAATCGTGCTCGGCGCACGTCACTCGACGATCAAGCTGCACAAGAGTGCGGTGCCAGGAAGCATTCCTGCCAAGGCCTACACGGTGGAGCCGACCGGAGACGTCACCTTCGTACAAGCGTTCCTGTCCGGCGCCATCGTCAACGTCAGCGTGCCGCCGACCATTGCCGTCGCGCCCGACGAGCCGATTTGGCTCGAGTTCGACCAGGAGCGGATGCATCTGTTCGACGGCGAAACAGAAATGGCCCTCAAGGCCAACTGAGACAGAGCCGATGCGTCTGGAACGGGGGGTTGGATGACTACGAAGCTTAAAATCACCGCTATCAAGCCCTATCCAGTATGGGTAGGAACACGCAACCAGATGCTCGTGAAGGTCGAGACCGACAACGGCATCTTCGGATGGGGCGAGAGCGGCTTGAGCGGTCGCGAGAAGGCCGTGGTCGGCGCGATCGAGCACTATCGCGAGTTTCTCATCGGCCGCGACCCGATGCAGATTGGTCGGATCTGGCAAGAAGTTTATCGCAGCCAATACTTCGAAGGCGGGCGCGTTCTGCAGGCGGCGATTTCCGCCATCGACATTGCCCTTCATGACATCAAGGGCAAGGCGCTGGGGGTGCCGGCCTACGAACTGTTGGGCGGCAAGCAGCGCGACCGCATTCCTACCTTCGCCTCGACCGGTGACGAGGCCGAGGGCGATGTTGCCATCGAACGAGCCCGCGAACTAAGCGCACTGGGGTGGCAGGCGATCCGCTTCTTTCCCATCGGGCACAACAGCAAGGACATCTTTGAGCCGCGCGAATCGATCGGCGCTACCGCAAGCATGCTAAACACGGCGCGCGAGGTGCTGGGCGACGACGTCGTCCTCGGCATCGACTATCACCATCGGTTGTCGGTGGCACAGGCGGCGAGCTTCTGCAACAAGCTCGGCCGTGGCGTGCTTGATTTCCTTGAGGAGCCGATACGAGACGAGACACCGGAGGCCTACGAATCCCTGCGCACGATGACCGACATCCCGTTCGCCATCGGCGAGGAATTTGCCAGCAAGTGGCAGTTCCTGCCCTACATCGAGCGCGGCATCCATCAGTTCAACCGGCTCGATGTTTGCAATGTTGGCGGGCTCACTGAAGCGATGAAGGTGGCTGGCTGGAGCGAGGCGCACTATGTGGACCTGATGCCGCACAATCCCCTTGGCCCAGTCTGTACGGCCGCGACCATCCATCTCGCCGCCGCGGTGCCGAATTTCGCTTGGCTCGAGACCAGGGTGCCCGAAACAAAGCTGGGCTTCGACAATTCCGACTTCTTCCCCGTGCAACCACGGCTCGACGGCCCCGACTATCCGGTCCGCGATCTGCCGGGACTCGGCGTCGAGGTCAACGAAGAGGCGGTCAAGGCGGAGAGCTTTCGTTTCTGGGAAGCGCCTCACCTGAAGCGCCGCGACGGTTCTGTTACGAACTGGTAGTTTCATTCACCGGAGTTTAAAATGACGCATACTTCCGACATTACGCGACCGTCCAAAGACCTGATTGACGCGCTGAAGCAAATCGGCGCCGCGACGGTTGCCGGCACGCTTGGCCACATGGGCTTCCGCAATCCGCACATGGTCGGTCCCGTGCCGCAGAACCGAGGGAAGTCGATCGTCGGGCCGGCGCTGACGCTCCAGTTCATGCCGCAGCGGCCGGACCTCTTCACCGAGGGAGAATATGCCGATCCGGAGACGCAGTTGCACCGGCACGTGCTCTATCACGCGCAAGAGGGCGATGTGGTCGTGGTCGACGCGCGCGGCGACATGAGCTCGGGCGTCTTTGGCGATATGATGTCGACGTATTTCAAAGGCAGAGGCGGCGCTGGCATCGTAATCGATGGGTGCATGCGCGATCGGCCCAATGTCGAGAAGCTAGATCTCCCCCTATGGCTGCGTGGCTGGACACCCAACTACCATGTGCAGACCAGCATCTATCCCAATGCCGTCAACGTTCCGATTGCCTGTGGCGGTGTCACGGTAATCCCCGGCGACATCATCGTCGCCGACGACGACGGGGTGGTGGTGCTTCCAGTCGCAATGGCCTCGAAGGTAATCGAAGAGTCGCAAAAGCATCACGATTGGGAGGAGTTCTCGCGAGTGAAGCTTATGGAGGGCGGGTCGTTGCAGCGCTACTATCCGCTGCATGACGATGCCCGCGGAGAGTACGAAGAGTGGCGCAAAACAAACCGCTTGGAGAACCGAAGTTAGCCTATGGATTACCCGAGACGGCAGGCGAACCTTCTGGGGTATCGCCGGCCTCTATGTGTTGGTGCTCGGATCATTTAGCGGTGATGGAATAACAGGGGTGATCGAAATTGCCCAGCGCCACCACCATGCCTTTTAAACACAATGCCGCCCGCCGCCATCGCATCGGCAAGATGAAGTACAAGGTGACGAACGGGTTGGAATACGAGGCAGGCCTTCGCGGGCGTGGCAGCCTAACAGTTTGGGTGACGACAAAAGCGCAGTCGTTTTGGCAGGCGCCGAAGCGGATGACGCGGGGTGGCCAGCCACGCTATGCCGATCTGGTGATCCAGACTGCTCTGACAGCGGCCTGGTATTCGGTCTGCGTTCGAGCCAGACGGAGGGCTTGCTGGCTTCGGCGCTGAAACTGATGAGATTGGATCTCGCCGTGCCCGATCGCATGACATTGAGCCGCCGCGCACGGATATGGCGATCGGATGACAGCTGCAAAGGCCGCACTCTGCGCCGACATCGACTATCTATTCGACTTTCGACCGAGTTGCGCGGCTAGTCGCCTTGGGAGGTATGGATCGAGATATCAGGACGCAAGGCCGTCGGCGATTTGCTTTCTCCGATCTTCTGATTGAGCTGATCGATCAGTTCCATGGTTCGTACGGAATCGTGGATGTCCGGCTGGGGCAGTTTGCCTGCTTGGAGACAATCGAAGAAATAGCGGAGCCCGTTCTCGTAGCCGTGATGGCTGTAGCGCGGATAATAGCCGTGGCTTGGATTCCAGACCAGCGCGTCGCCGGCGTCATCGATCGCAAAGGGTTCGTAATTCTGCTTCGAGCTCACAGGCGGACGGTTGTAGATGAAATTTTTGATGTTATCGACCACGATGTTGCGTCGATCGCCGACGATCTCGAGCCGTTCCATCGGATATATCTCGTCCAGCATCGATGCGGACTGAATGATGCCAATCGCGCCCGTCTGCGACCGAAATGATATATTGTAGCCGATGCGCCGATCGTCGATTTGAAGCTTGTCGACATGCGTGATGGTGAGCTCGCCCATCAGAAACCTGGCGAGGTCGAGATGATGGATGATGTGGTTGACCTTAAGGAATTCGTCGCTGCGGTAGGGCGTGGCGTGAAACTGCGAATGATACATGCGGATACCGCCGAATTCCGGCCGCTGCGAGACTTCTCGCGCCATGGCATAGCCGGTCATGAAGCGGCGGTTGAAGCCGACCATCAGCGCCTTGCCGCTTTTTGTCTGCAATTCGGCCAGCGCCTTCGCCTCGGCCGTATCGTTGCAGGGCGTCTTTTCGACGAACACATTGACGCCGGCTTCCAGCGCGGCCTTCAGCAGCGGGAAATTCTGTTGGTGTCCGGCTGCGACGACCACCGCATCCAGGCGTTCCTTTGCAAGCAGGTCGCCAATGTCCGTGTATAGGCGCGGGACATTGTAGACGCGGGCAAGCTGGTCGAGCTTCGCCCGATCGATATCGCAGGCAGCCACCACCGCTGCCCCCGGGGTCCATTTGAGGCTTCCGAACAGGAACTCGAACATGTGCTTGCCGCATCCGATGACGCCCACCCGAAAAGTCTGAGTCATGATCTCCTCCATTGTACAAGGAAGTACCGATTATCATAATTTGATATTATCAACCAACCGCAAGATCAATAAAGCCACAAAATAATATCTCTTATTTTCAATAGGATGTCGCGTGTCGATCGCCATAATGCAATCGCGAGCTGGCGCAATGGTATTATGATAAATAGGGGTTAAATGCGATTTGGGACGGGATCAGAAATCGTAGCGATTGATCCGCCAGGAATCGAGCAGGCGGTGCGAGGCGCGCAAGGCCGCCTCGGAATCGCGCGCGACGATCGCGTCGAGTACGTCCAGGTGATAGGGCAGGGAGCGTTTCTGGCCTTCGACGACCTCGTCGTGGTCCGATATCACGCGGTTGGCATAAATGGCGACGGCAATCAGATCGATAAGCTGCGCATAGACCATGTTCTTGGTCGCCGAAAAAATCGCGGCATGAAATCGCAGGTCGGCGTCGCAGTGGGCGTTGACGTCGCCGATCGATGCCACCATCTCGTCGTAGGCGGCGGCAATGCTCGCAAGATCGGCCTCGGTGCCGCGGGCGGCTGCTCTTGCGGTCGCCTCGGGCTCGAGCACGCGCCGAAGGTCCTTGATCGAGCGCATGATCTCCATCGACGGACCGGTCTCGTAGTACCAGACCATCACATCCGTATCGAGATGATGCCAGTAGGACCGTTCCCTAACGCGGGTTCCCACCCGCGTTTTGATTTCCACAAGCCCCTTGCCGGCGAGGCACTTCATAGCTTCTCTAACGACGGTGCGGCTGATGGCGAACATCTCCACCAGCTCCGGCTCGTTCGGCAGGTTTGAGCCGACCGGATAATCGCCGCGGACGATGCGGCGCCCCAGATCGTGGACGAAATAGCCGAAGATGCCGCGGCGTGGAATGGTGCCGTATTTGCGCACATATCCGTCGAACGGTGACTGCGTGGTGATCAATCGAGCTTTGGCGGTGGCCGGAGCTATATTCATTGCGTCAAGGCTGTAATTCATAGTCCGTGACTTTCATTCTCGATTGAAAAACCGATCCGGGTGAAATCGCCAGCTCATGACGCTAGTGTTTCACATGCTTCACGTTGTTATCTGCAGCCGCTCGTAACGGTTCCATAGTTGGTCGATGTCGATTCGGCCATTGTCATCCCGCCATATGTCTAAGGAAGACTGCACCATTTCTTGCGTGCGCATGCCTACCAAGGCAATATCGACCAGCCGATTGGACAAGACGAACTGGATAAGACTTGGGGTATAGTCGAAGGTGTTGCCGGGATTGACCATCTGGACCCACCGTTGGAAGATGCCCGATGTCGCACTGCGCATGGTGACCGTCAGCATGCCGCGCTTCTTGGCTTCGTAGAGACTGCCGAAAGGCCGGGTGGGCTCGTAAGGGTGCTGCAGCATGATGTTGTAGGCAAGCTGGATGGAGTCGAACGCATCGGACTCGATCAAGGCATAGGTGCCGGCGTTGTTATCTTCGGTGGTGAAGCCGATGTAGTCAAACAATCCCTCGTCGCGCATTTTGCGCAACGTATCGACCGCTCCGCCGGGCTTCAGAATTTCGTGCACCTGCTCAGCGCTATAGCTCGATCCGTGCAGCTGGATGAGGTCAATTCGGCTGCGGCGCAGGCGTTTCAGGCTCTTTTCGACGGAGGCGCGCAATTGTGCTGGCGCGGCGAGATGCAGCTTGGTGGCGAGGAAATACGGCGTCCTTACCGTTTCCAGAGCCTCGCCCATCAGTTCTTCGGAAAGCCCGTTGCCATAGCCGGGGGCCGTATCGAAATAATTGACCCCCATCGTCGCGGCCTTGCGCACCGTGGCGACGGCCTCTTCGCGGCTTTCGGGTGACTGGGCATCGTAAAGCCCGATATAATTGGTGAGGCCGATGGCTGCTCCCCCGAAACCCAATTTGACCAACGGCATCGGCGTTTGAATTCTCGAAATCGCGTCCAATCTCCCCTCCAAAGGCAATATTCACATTCAAATTTTACACGTTAATTCATATTACCATAAGAGGTAGAAGGGAAGTGTGGGGGATGCCAATTTGTCCAATAAGTTCAATTTTAACGCCAAAAATGCGGTAATTGGAGTGAAAAGTTCGTTGTCAGTTGCCATTAATGATAGTATGAAAAGACTATTGGGGAGGAGCTGATATGATTAAGACCAATTATCTCTATGACAGTCTCGTTTCACGGCGCGCCATGCTGACATGGGCCGGCCGCTCGGCGGCCTTTGCCGCTTTCCTGAGTGCTGCCCGTTCCCTTCCGGCAGTTGCCGCGAATGCGCCAACGCTGCGCATATGGATGGGTGAGGACTACGTGCCTGCTTGGAACGCCTATCTGCCGGTCATGATAAAGAAGGTTGCGGCGGAACTGGGCGTAAACGCCCAGGTCGAGTTGACGCCCGACAACGATACCGGCCGGGCACGCCGCCAGACGGCGCTTGAATCGGACACGCTGCCGGATATCATTCACGGCACCACGGCAGACATGGCGAAATACTACGACCTTGGCAAGCTGCACCCGATCGCGGCTGAGGTTTTCGAGCGGATGCAGACAACCAACGGCGGCTGGCTCGACAACATCAAGCCTTTCGTGACTGCGTCGGACGGCAAGGTCTACGGCGTGCCGTTCTTTACGCGCCCGTGGCTGGTTCACTATCGGCAGGACATATTTGATAAGGCCGGGATCAAGACGCCGCCTGCTACATTGGATGATTTCAAGGCCGCCGCCAAGGAGGTCAACAATCCCGGCGATGGTCTCTTCGGCGTCGGTATGCCCTACAATCAGGCCGACATGGATGGGCATATGGTTGCCTTCCCGTGGCTCTACAACAGCTCGTGGCAGGACGAACACGGCAATCTCACGGTCGATACGGCCGCCAACCTGGAAGCGTTGAAATCTTACCTCTGGTTCTTCCAGCAGGGCCTAACGCCGCAGGATTCGCTGAACTGGGGCGGCTCCGGCAACAACAACGCCTATCTGACCGGGCTTGCCGCGATAGTGAACAACACCGGTTCGTTGTTTGCGGCGCTGCAGCGCGACCGTCCCGATCTTGCCGAAGTGACCGCGCTCGGACCCTGGCCGCAGGCGCTGCCGGACGGCAAGCCAGCGGCGACGACGATCGGTTTCTGCCTGAACGTCGCCCATAATTCTGCGAATGCCGAACTTGCGGGTAGGTTCATCGAAAGAATGCTTGCCGTCGAAAATATGGGACCGTTGCTGGAAGCGGGCAGCGGGCAGGCGATGCCGGTGCGCACGGAACTCACCCAGATCGAGTATTTCCAGAAGGATCCGATCGTCGGCCGCATCGTGCGCGACGTGGTTCCATATTCGCGGCCGCTGACTTATCCCGGCCCAAACAATGCCAAATTCGGCGATCTGGTGTCCAACAACTCGCCCTACTTCAAGGACTTGCTCCACCGTGTGCTTGTCGACGGCGTCACGCCGGAGGAGTCGCTCAAGCAGTTTGCCGCGGCAGGCGCGGAACTTCAGAAAAAATATAACAACTGAAGGAACCGTCATCGCTGCATGATGGCGGGGCCCGGCGTCCCGCTGTCGTGCGGCGGCCTCGATTGCGGATTAAGTGGAGGAAGTTGGCTGTGAGCAACATCGCGGAGACCGATGGCCGTACGGCATCGTCTCGAACAGACGGCCGGCAAATCGGTAGGTACCGGTCGCTGGAACGGCGGGACATATATACAGGGTATTCCTTTCTGGCGCCCGCCATCCTCGTGCTCGCCTTCGTTCTACTGATCCCCCTCGTGCAGGCTGTGATCCTCAGCTTCTACAACAAGCCGATCGGGGCGACAGCGACCTTCACCTGGCTGCAGAACTACAGCGACACGCTCATAGATCCCTCCTTCTGGAGGGCGGCCTACAACACCCTGATTTTCGTTGTCTTCTCGATCATCATAAAATTGATCCTCGGGTTGGCAATCGCGCTCGCGCTCAACCAATCCTTTCCGGGCCGAGGCTTTGCGCGCGTCGCAGTGCTGATACCGTGGGCCTTGCCGGAAATTACCGCCTGCATGGGGTTCATCTGGCTCCTTGATGGCAATGTCGGCGCACTGAACGCGATCCTCAGGGGCTTCGGCCTGATCGAGCAGAACGTCTATTTCCTGTCCGATCCGAAACTCGCCATGCCGACGGTGATCGCGGTCAACATCTGGCGCGGTTTCCCGTTCTTCACCCTGACGCTGATGGCGGCGCTGCAGACGATCGACAAGGACCTGTACGAGGCCGCGGATCTCGATGGTGCCAACAGCTGGCACAAATTCTGGTTCATCACACTTCCGTCGATCATGCCGGTGCTGACCGTCACCACCCTGCTGTCGACCATTTGGACGACGAACAGCTTTACCACGATCTTCGTGCTGACCGGCGGCGGACCTTCGGACATGACGACGACGCTGCCGATTTACACCTACGATCAGGCATTCCAGGGCTATGCCAATCTTGGCCGCGCTGCCGCGATCGCGGTGATCATCCTGCCGTTGATCGTACTGATGATTGCAATGCTGATGCGCGTCATGCGCAAGCGCGAGGAGATCGAGGCATGAGGCGCGGCAAGGGTTTGCAGCAGTTCGGGCGGTTCCTGTTTCTGGCAATCGTGATGGTCCTGATCATCTTCCCGGTCTACTGGATGATCAACACTTCGTTCAAGTCGAACGCCGAGGTATTCCAGCGTCATCCGACATTCTGGCCGCACTCTCCGACGCTTGCCGCCTACAGCGCGCTGATGCAGCCGACCGGGACCCGGGCGCCGTTCCTGCAGACGATGCTCAACAGCCTGATCGCCGCTGCGGGCGCGACCGTCCTTTCGGTCGCTATCGGGATTTGCGCCGCCTATGCACTGACGCGATTGCGTTTTCCGGGTAGGGACACGTTTTCCGCGCTGGTCTTCGGCTGCTACGTGTTCCCGGGCATCCTTCTGTTCATCCCGATCTACATCCAGTTCCAGCAGCTCGGGCTTCTCGATACCTTTCCCGGGCTGATCCTGGCCTACCAGATCTTCGGCATTCCGTTCGCGACATGGATGCTCCGCTCATATTTCGTGACCATTCCCTCTGCGCTCGAAGAGGCGGCCCGCATCGACGGGTGCAACAGGTTACAATCGATCTTTTATATCGTCATCCCGCTCGCCGCGCCGGGTATCGCGGCCTCGACGATCTTCACCTTCACCACGTCTTGGAACGAATTCCTCTTCGCGCAGGTGCTGATGCAGACACCGGAGAAACAGACGGCCCAGGTGGCGATCTACAGCCTGATGAACGGCGACACGCTGCCGTGGAACCAGCTGATGGCTGCCTCCGTACTGGTCGGGGTGCCGGTGCTGATCCTTTATTTCGGAGCGCAACGCTTCGTGGGCGGCGGTCTGACGGCAGGCGCGGTGAAGTAGAAGGATAGTTATCGTGCAGCAACGAATGAATGACGGTTACTCCCATATCGGTCTGCCGCGATTCCAGACAGCGGAAAATGCGCTGGCGGCAATGGATGCAAACGGTGTCGGCAAGGCGCTCGTGTGTCCCTTCGAGACCTGCCCGGACCTGAAGGAGGTCCATCGCGCCTATACGATCGCGCCCGATCGCTTCCGGATCTTCGGTCTGGCGCTTGGCCAGGACAGGAGCGAGATCGAAACGGGGCTGCACGCGCAATTCGACGCCGGTTTCGAAGGCATGCGCCTGACGCTCGAAAAGATCGCCGAAGCTCCCTACGTGCTGGATGTCATCGCCGAGCGAAAGGGCATCCCATTGATCGTCGGGCACCAGGGGGGGCTCGCCCCCGAGGCCGAACGGCTGATCACCTTCCTCGACGCGCATCCGGACAGCATCATCGTCAGTCCGCATATGGCCGCACCGACATCTCCCGAGATTTTCAAGACCGCGCCCGCGGTGCGGGCTTTGTTCGGCCATCCGCGTTTCCATGTCGTCATGTCGCGCCAGACGCTGTTCGAGGCGCCGATCATGACGGCCTGGGGCCGTGCGCTGATCGAGCATGTCGGCTGGAGCCGGCTGCTGTGGGGCAGCGAGGCACCCGTTCTTTATTGGCGCGACGAGACGCTCGAGGCAGCCGGCGCCTGGATCGAACAGTTCGCCCCGACGCAGGAGCAGCTTGCCGATTTCCGCTGGCGCAACGCCGAACGCATCGTCTTCGCGCGCCCAGCGCGGGCACCGGCGCCATTAAAGCTTCCTTACGAACCGTTCGATTTCGCACTTGATCGGCCGGCGCCGATGTGGCCGCTCGGGTTCAGTGCGGATACCCGTCTGCCGGCGCGCCTCGTTGCGGCCTGGATGGCCGAAGGCGGTCCCTCGGTCCAGCCACTCAGCGCCTATGCCAGCAAGTTGCTGATGGCGGCAACCGGGGGAGTTGGTGGTTAGGCCATGAAGATCAACGACCTCAAATGCGCAATGATAGGTCGGAATCTGATCGTGCGCGTGGTTTGCGACGAGGGCCTGTCCGGTTATGGGGCCGTCGAGTCGTTTAAGGCCTCGCTGAAGCCGCAGGTCATGGCTCTTCGGGATGTGTTGATCGGTATGGACCCGTCGACAGTCGAGCGCTGCCTTCGCAAGATTCGCGCTCGCGGCAGCTTCAAGCCGAATGGCGCAGCCGTCAGCGCCGTCGAGGTGGCGCTCTGGGATCTCGCGGGGCGGGCGGCGGGCCTGCCCGTCCATAAGCTCCTCGGCGGCAAGGTGCGCGATACGGTGCGCGTCTACAACGGCGCCATGCGGGCGCCGATGACCGATTTTGGCGTCGAGGATTTTCGCGCCGCCGCGATCTACATGCGGGACCGGCCTGAGGGTTTTACCATCGTCAAGCAGGGGATCGCCTTTCACGGTCCGATGAAAAACCGTGCCGGCCTGCACTATGGCGCGGCGCAGCCGGGGCGGTCCTTTCCGGGAACCATCGTCACCGGCATGCTGACGGAGAAGGGTCTGGACCATCTGGTTGCCTGCGTCGCGGCGACCAAGGAGGTTCTCGGCAAGGATATCGGATTGGCGCTCGATTGCGGGCCGGGCTTCACGCCGGTCGACGCGCTGAAATTCGCAAGGGCGCTCGAGCCCTACAATATTCTCTGGCTCGAGGACCTGATTGCCGGCGACTACACGCCCTACGTGCAGGCGGATATCTATCGCGACATCAGCACCCGTTCGCTGGTGCCGATCCATACCGGCGAGCAGATCTATCTGCGCCAGAATTTCAAGGAACTGATCGATCGCAGAGCCGTACATGTCATCGGGCCAGATCCCTTCGACGTCGGCGGCCTCGCCGAGCTGAAGTGGATCGCCGAATATGCCGATCTCTATGGCATCCAGGTCGCGCCGCACGGTATCGGCAACGGCCTGATCGGCCTCGCGGCGCTGACACAGCTCTGCGCAACCTTGCCCGACAATTTCATCGCCTTCGAATATCCGGCCGGCGAGCCTTCCTGGTGGTACGAGATCCTGGACGGACTGCCGGATCCGATCGTAACGGATGGCTTCGTCTCGGTTCCGGACCGGCCGGGGCTTGGCATCGACTTCAACGTGGAACGCACCCTGCCGTACCTTGGCGAGGAAGATCGAGACTTCTTTCAGTGATTGGCAGGCCAACGAAATAAAGGGAGAGAGAAATGGCCACGCTAGAAATTCGCAATCTGCGTAAGAACTATGGAGTGTTGGAGGTGATCCACGGTGTCTCGATCGACATCGAGGACGGTGAGTTCGTGGCGCTGGTCGGCCCGTCCGGTTGCGGAAAATCCACGCTGCTGCGCATGATTGCTGGGCTGGAACACGTCACAAAGGGAGAGATCGCCATCGGCTCCCGGGTAATCAACGACATCGAGCCGAAGAACAGGGACATCGCCATGGTGTTCCAAAATTATGCGCTCTATCCCCATATGACGGTCGCCAAGAACATGGCCTTTTCGCTCTGGCTGAACGGGGTTTCGAGGGAGGAGATCCAGAAACGGGTCGAGCGTGCTTCGCAGATTCTCGGGCTGGAAAGCCTGCTAGCGCGATATCCCCGCCAGCTCTCGGGCGGTCAGCGGCAGCGTGTCGCCATGGGACGGGCGATCGTCCGCGACCCTATGGTCTTCCTGTTCGACGAGCCGCTCTCCAACCTGGATGCCAAGCTGCGCGTGCAGATGCGCGCCGAGATCAAGGAACTGCACCAGCGCCTAAAGACGACCACCGTCTACGTGACCCACGATCAAGTTGAGGCAATGACGCTGGCGGACCGCATCGTCGTCATGCAGGGCGGCGTCATAGAGCAGATTGGCTCGCCGATCGAACTCTATGATTATCCGAACTCGCTCTTTGTCGCTGGATTCATCGGCTCGCCGCCGATGAATTTCCTGAAGGGCACCGTGCAGGGCGGTGACCTACCGAGTCTCATGACCAACGAGGGTCTGGCGCTGAGGCTGCCCGACCATGTCAAGGGACTGGCACCCGGACGGGAGGTCGTCTTCGGCTTCCGGCCGCAGTATTTGATGCTAGATCCGGCGGGGATGCCCTGCGAGGTGATCATTGTCGAGCCCACCGGTTCCGAAACGCAGCTCAACGCGCGCGTTGGATCGTCGCCGATTTCGGTATTGTTCCACGACCGGGTGCAGATCCGTCCCGGCGAGACGGTCAATCTCCTTCCCGATCTTGCCCGTGCCCATGTCTTCGACGGTAAAACGGGGCGCCGGATCGAATAGCGCCAACGCGGATGCGGGCCCATGTATCGCCATCAAATGGTTACGCGTGTTCTTAGATTCCCGATAGCCATGCTTTTGATTTGGATTTTAGCCTTTCCATCGAACAAAGGCGCCAGATTGCAGCGTGGAATACTGATGGCCGTCAGGTCGCGTTCGAGCAGGGAGACGAAAACTGCGGCGACGGAGGCTTTTTGATAGGCTTCTGACGATGCTGGCGGTCGAGTCCACGACAGCACGGAAGCGCGTGGTAAGACAATCGTCGCGCTGGCGACGATGGTTGGCGCCAGGACGCTTGCCCGTATGGCGGCGGACCGCACCTATCGGCGGAAATCCTGACGCGCGCGAAGAATCATCAGCGTGGCCGGCATTGAAGGCGGCGAAAGGCTCGGTGGTGCTGATGTCAGGCAACTCGGCACTTTTTCCCAAGGCGTCCTGTGCTGCCGTTGGCACGATCAATGCCGCGATCGTCGCGCTGGCGAAGGCATTCTCCGATCGCGGCATCGCCGACTGCGTGCAGGTCAATGCGTCTTGCCCGGTTATGACCGGCCGGCGCCACTCATATCTCCGGCATTGGGCGACGTTGCACAACATGACTGTCGAAGAGGCCACGACCCATTTTTCGAAGGAGGCAGGGATTGCCCGCTATGGCGAGCCTCAGGAGATGGAGGAACTGATGGCTTTCCTGGTCTCGCCCGGCGCGCGCTGGATGACCGGCTCGACCCTTCGTATGGACGGCGGCGAGGTGAAGTCGACATAACCAGATTGGCGGCCGGGAAGCGCCGGCTTCGTTCTCATACCGGACTTGATCGTAGAAAAACGCGCTGGCGCATAGAGCTTGGGCTGACGCCTAAGTTGGGAATCGCATCATCGCTGACCTATGATATGGCTGGAGCCGTAACGATCGTGGAGGATGACGAGATGGTGGCCTGGGACCGCGTGACCCGTGCGGAGGTGCTGCGCGCGATAGAAGAGTACGACCGACTGGGACCGGAGCAGTTTTTCTCCACGCATGGTTTCGCTCCCACCACGACCTATGCGCTGGCCTGGGAAGAACGCCGCTATCCGCCAAAGGCAATCTTGGGCACGGCTTGCCACGGGCCAACTTGCCTCCAGTGCTTTCGAAGGTGGGAAGGCAGGAGCCCGTAAGAGTGCTTGGACGACTCGGCTTTACTATCGAGGAAAAGCGGCGATCTGCCAGATAAAAGGCTCGCTCAGGCGTCAACATTCCCTTGCGCATATCGTGGCGCTGCAAGCTCGCTGAGATCGAGCCGGTGCTGATCGATGGCCGGTTTGAACGGGTGACCACTCAAATTCTACCGGCGGTACGGCGTTCAGAAATCGCTCTTGGCTCGATCCAAGATCCTGGCCGGTCGCAGCCAGGGGAGCCTCAAAACGAATAGACCCGAGGTCAAGGGCTTGCCCCAAACCGGGGTGTCCTAGGTCCCCCTGGAGTTCCTCGTTGCGCCCGACCGATCAATAAAAGCGGTACAATACGGCAAACATCCGACGTTCAATGGACGCTCGACCAGATGCTTCGCCTCGCGAACGCCTGAGAAGCGTGGGTAGTAACCCTGCAACGCAACGCGCTACCGCCAACGCAAAAGACCCTGTCCGGCGAAGTTCGATCAACAATCAGGTCAGACGCACTTGACGGTGTTGCCCAAAGCACGTCAGACCGCGCGGCTCTGCGAGCCTCATCTTGCTATCGGCTTTGCTAAGGGTGGGGAACTTGGCTCACGTTTGTCACGGAAGCTTGGCGTGCCGGTGAGCGGCGACACGCTGCTGCGGATGGTAAGGCCGGCCGCATGCGTGCCGATAGAGACGCCGCGCGTCGTGGGATAGATGACATTGGAGGGGCTCGCGCCCAGGTTACACAGGGCATCGGGAGGCGGAAAAGCTCGGCGTGCAATTGGCAATAGAACCTCTGCACCCAAAGTACGCTGCTGATCGTTGCTGCGTAAGTACCTTGGCCCAGTAAAGATTATGCAGAGCCGTTTGCGCTGGCTTCCTGGCACCCGAACGATCCAGGCGTAACTTGGTGTCATCGGCGCATAAAATTTCCGACGTCCTGCGGAGATATTGATAGACAAGAGCTTGGTGCGGTCGCGACGATCGAGGCCATGGCGCCCTTGTTGAGCCGAGACCGACAGCAACGCGGATGTATCTCGGCTCCTGGCGGTGATGATCCCTTGCGCAAGAAAAAAAGGGGCTCCGGAATACACTACCAAAGCAGGGGCTGTCGTCTATGTCCCCGTCGCCCTCTTCGGGTGAGGCGACGGACGGCTCCAGACGAAGCAGAGGCGGCGGACGACCATCGACGGACCGGTCACGATAGTCACGCATTTTTGAGCTGTGTTGATAAGCGCATTCCGGATTGCGGGACGGTGCGACGATCTGGGCCTATAGACAAATCGCCTAGCAATGTTTTGGCTTTCGACCACCTGAAGGATCACCCGGGCGGCGGCTGGCTGTTTGGTGATGACGACTGGAGGCTTCGGAGGCTTGTGATTGACGTGCCACCCGATGGCCGGCGCCGGGTTCTTTTTGAAAGGAATAGGCACGGTTTGGTTTGCGGATTTTACTCTGACGTCAGTGGGCGCGGATACACCCCTTACCGGGAAGCCCTATCAGAGTTCAACCTTCAGCATGTCGCCCCGAATCCCGGCGATGCAAAAGATTGGCTCGCTACGCTTCGGGAGAAGCCATTCATCCTCCGCTTCTTCTTCGCGTCCTTTGGATCAGTGAATTCGTAGAGGAAAAAAATCGGCAGATAAAACCGTCGAACCAGCGTCAGTTCCCAATCCGTTTTCAAAAGTCGGACAGATTCATCGCTTTCGATGTCCTAGCCCGTGACCGGTATGGCTGGGAGCCTGCGTTCTCTCACCGACTGGCCACTGCGTGTTAGGGCGATAGACCGCGTTTCACATTCGTACCCTTGACATCCCTCTCAGAGTACTAGAGAAATTCATTGTAGACCTATATCTATTCAATATAGAACATAAAGCTGAGGTAATGGCCTGCGGAAATCCTGAGGAGTGATGACCGCCTTGGTGCCATGGGCCACATCTTGGGAGGAGCACACATGTTTATCGATCTAAGAAAGATCACGACTATAACCTGCACTCTGTTGGCTTCGGCCACGGCCAGCTGGGCGGGCCAGATCAATTGGTGGGTCACCGAGCCTGGTTACAAAAAGGCACAGGAGCTTGTTCAGAAATTCGAGCAGGCGAATCCCGGTATCACTGTGAAGCTGCAGTCAAACCCCTATGGCGGTTTGGAGGGCAAGACGTTGATTGCGCTCAAATCGGGTAGCCCGCCCGATCTGATGGAGGTCCAGACATCCTGGGTACCGTCCTACATCGCGACTGGCACACTGGAGCCGATTGGCGACACCATCGCCAAGACAACGCCGCTCGATCAGTTTGTTCCCGCCGCCATCAGCAGTGCGTCCGTCGACGGCAAGCTTTATGCGCTGCCGTTCCAGGCCGAGGCATTGGCAATGATCTATCGCAAGGATCTCTATCGCGCAGCAGGCCTCGACCCGGAAAAGCCGCCGCAGACCTGGGATGAGATGATCAAGGACGCGCAGGCACTCACCAAAGTCGAAGGCGCCAAGGCGCAGTATGGCTACGGTATTGCCGGCGGTGGCTCGGAAGGTCAGGGCAACACGCTCTATCGGTCGCTGCCCTATCTTTGGATGAACGGCGGCGGCATTCTTAGCGACGATGGCAAAACGGTCATCGTCAACAGCCCCGAATCCGTCAAGGCGGTGACCTTCTATACGGACATGTACACCAAATATAAGGTCTCGCCGCCGTCTACATTGGAAAACGGCGGGCTGGAGCTGCGCCGCCTGTTCATGTCCGGCGCGATTGCAAGCTATCAGGGCACGCCGACGGAAATCGAGCGCTTCCAGCAGGATGCGCCCAATCTCGACTATGGCGTGGCCATTATGCCGCATCCGGAAGGCAAGCAAACCTCGGCTCTTCTTGGCGGGTGGGGATTCATCGTTCCAGCAAAGCGAGCCAACAAGGATGATACGCTGAAACTGGTGCAGTTCCTGGCGACGGCGGAGAATGTCGGCTACTACACGCGCACGTTTCCGGCGGTCAATGCCGCGCTCGATTTGCCGCGCTTTGCCGATCCGCGCCTGAACGGCTTCAAGGAGATGTTGAAATATGGACGGCCGCAGCCCGCGGTTCCGGGCTGGCTGGAGATTACCAACATCTACTACAGGCACATTCAGGAAATTCTGATCGGCGATTCCACGCCGCAGGAAGCCATGGACGCGGCGGCCAAGGAAATCACCGCCGTCATCAAACGCTAGATCCGGCTTGATCGACCGGCGCCTGATCTCTCGGCGCCGGCACTCCATCTATTCTCACTAAGGTCAATCCGATGCGAGCAACCGCGCGTGGCCAAGGCCCGATAACCTTCATTCTGCCAGCTCTGCTGCTGCTGGCCATTTTCATCGTCTATCCGCTGGTATCGACCGTCTGGATGAGCTTTACAAACGACAGCGACCAGTTCGTCGGACTGGACAACTATCAGAGCGTCGTCGAAGCTGGGCGCACGGCGCGCGCCGTCAAGAATACGATCTATTTCGTCGGGGCCTCGATCGTCGTGCAGCTTCTGCTCGGCACGATCGCCGGCATCGTGCTGAACGAGAAGTTCAAGGGGCAGGCGATCGCCAGGTCGCTGACGCTCGTACCCTGGGTCGTGCCCGGCATCGTCGGCGCCATGACCTGGGCATGGATGTTCCACACCGATTATGGGGTCATCAATTACATCCTGCTCAGCACCGGCCTCATTTCGACCCCGGTGCGCTGGCTGTCGGACCCGAATATCGTTCTTCCATCGTTGATCGCCGTCAACGTCTGGAAGATGTTTCCGTTCGTCGCGATCATGGTGCTCGCGGGCCTGCAGGCCATTCCAAAGTCGCTTTATGAAGCGGCGCAGGTCGATGGCGCCAATTTCTGGCATGAGATTCGCTATATCACGCTGCCGCAATTGCGGCCGATGCTGATATCGATCACGCTGCTGCTCGTCATTGCCGGGGTAAACTCCATTACCATTATCTATTCGATGACGGGCGGCGGGCCTGCGGACCGATCGCTGATCACATCTATCCAGATCTTTGTCGAAGCCTTTCAGTTCTTCAATTTCCACACCGCCAGCGCGCTGTCGATCCTGTTCTTCCTTGTCTCGACGGCGATCATCGTCGTCTACATCGTCGCGGACAACAACAAACGCTCGGCCCAGGAGTAGGACATGTCAAAGAATCTGAATTGGGTCTATATCCCGCTGTTCCTTATCGTCGGCTTCGCGATCATACCGTTCCTGTGGATGGCGCTATCCTCGTTCAAGACGCTGGCGGAACTCTACAGAATACCGGTGACCATCCTTCCGGATCAGCCGACGTTCGAAAATTACCACAAGATTTTGTACGAATCGAACGTACCGCGCTACTTCCTCAATTCCACGATCGTGTCGTTGGGGTCGACGGCGCTCGGCCTGGTTTTCGCCATTCCCGCCGCATACGCCTTTGCCCGCATGCGGTTCCGTGGCAGCGCCTTCTGGCAGGTCTGCGTGCTGGTCGCGCATCTGTTACCGTCGGCGACGCTGATCGTGCCGCTTTACATCATGCTCGGCTATTTCGGGCTGTTGAATACGCTGCTTGGCCTGACGCTGGTCTACACGGTCTTGACCTTGCCCTTGAGCATCTGGATGCTGACCTCCTATTTCCGGCACATTCCGGTCGAGCTCGAGGAGGCGGCGTTCATCGATGGCGCGTCGCGGTGGGGCATTCTGTTCCGCATCATGCTGCCATTGTCGCTGCCGGGCATCGTGGTCATCGTTCTCTATGCCTTCGTGGCGACGTGGAACGAATTCATCTTCGCGTTGACGTTCGCAAACGACACCAGCGTCAAGACGCTGCCGATCGGCCTCGCCGAATTTTCGACGGAATACAACACGGACTGGGGCGCGATCATGGCCGCCTCCGTCATCATGACACTGCCGATCGCGGCGATCTTCCTGCTGTTGCAGAGGGTCTTTGTCGGTGGGCTGATGTCGGGCGCAATGAAGGGATAGCGGCACGCCGGTAAGGGCGGGCACAGCTGGTGAGACGCAATTTCTGAGGAAGACACATGAAGATCACATCCATCACACCCTGGATCGTCGAAGCGAAGGGTACGTATTTCGGCGAGTTCATGTTCGTCGAGGTCAAGACCGATGAGGGCATCGTCGGATGGGGGGAGGTTACCACCTCCACCAAGTTCGCCAATCGATCGGTCGCCGGGATCATCCGGCAGTTGGAAGAGCTCCTGAAGGGAAGCGATCCGACGCAGATCGAAAGCATCTGGAACCGCTCCTTCCGCAACTTCACCTATATGGGCAGCCGCGGCGCCGCCTGCCTTGCCATCAGCGGCATCGACATCGCTCTGTGGGATATCCTCGGCAAAACCCTCAACCGGCCGATCTATGCATTGCTCGGAGGCAAGGTGCGCGACGATGTGCTGCTTTACACGCATCCGGATCAGACCAAGTTCACGGACCCCGGCGCTGTGAAGGAAGAAATCATGGGTATCGTCGAGTCGGGGCATACCGCTTTGAAATTCGACCCGTTCCCGCATCTGCGCGGCCTGCAAGTCCGTCGAAACGGCTATCTCGACGGCGAGTTGAGCCGTGAGGCCGAACGGATCGGCGCGGAACTGACGGCTCTCATCCGTGAAACGACGGGTCCCGAAATCGAAATTCTGATCGACGCACATGGGCGTTTCAACGTGCCCACGGCGGTGCGGCTATGCAACCGCCTCAAGGATGCCGGCCAGATCGATTGGTTCGAGGAACCCGTTCCGCCCGAAAGCTATCACGCGTTGCGGCAGGTTCGTGAGCAGATCGATGTTCCGATTGCGGTCGGCGAGCGCCTGCACACACGATGGGAATTCGTGCCCATCCTGGAAAACCAGCTGGCCGACTACATCATGCCCGATGTGACCTGGGCGGGCGGCATCAGCGAACTGAAGAAGATCGCGACCATGTGCGAGGCCTATTATGTCCCGGTCACGCCTCATGATGCCAGCGGCCCAATCAATGTCGTCGCTGGATCGCACGTTATGATCACGACGCCGAATTTCTATCGGGTCGAGACCAGCCTGCATGATCTTTCTTCCTATAACCGCTTCATCCAGGAGCCGCTGGACAATTCCGGCGGCAGCCTGAAGCTCACCGATAAACCCGGTCTGGGAATCGAGATGGATATGGATTTCCTGCGTGCGCATGCGCTCGATGGATACGGCGGCTAAAAGTGTTCGAGAACATCACGGACTGCTCCGGCGTTGCGGGTCGGAACAGTCCCATGTTTGCCGAACACGGCCGTTCAGGAGGAATGCCGTCTCAATTCTTTGGAAATGGCTTGGGCCGTCTTGATCAGGGATTGCCGCATGACGGTCAGGTCGGCGCGCGCATGCGTGCCGAGATAGGGAATCGATATCGCAGCGACGACGTTGCCATCGCCGTCGCGGATCGAAGTCGCCATCGCATGAATGCCTTCGCCATGCTCGCCGACGTCGACCGACCAGTCGGTGGCGCGGACCTCTTCGAGCTCCTCCCGCAGCTTGTCCGGATCTGTGATGGTTTTGGAGGTGAACGAGCGGAGCGGCCGCGACAATATTTTCTCGCGTTCCGCCTCCGGCACGTTGGCAAGCAGGATCTTGCTTGCCGCGCCGGAATGCAGAGGGATGGTGCGACCAGGCCGCACGGTGATCGCAAAATCCTGTGTGCTCTGGGCGCAGCAGACGACGAGCGCAAGCCCATTGTAGACGATCGATACTTTCACGGACTGCCCGATGTCCAGCGACAGGCGCTCAATCGGTCCGACCGCGATCTGCGCGATGTCGGTGCCGCGCGTATCCGTGACGTTGGCCGCGAAATTCATCAGCCGGGGCCCGAGAACATAGGCGCCGCTGGCGGCGCGTTTGACCACGTCGCGCGCTTCAAGCGTGTTGAGGATGCGATAGACGGTCGAACGCGGCACGGAGAGGCGTTCGCAGAGATCCTTGATGACGATACCCGATTGGCGGAGCTCGATCAGCTCGAGGATGTCGAGCATGCGGTCGATGACCGGAATATGATTCTTGTCCTCTCTGGCAAGGCTGGAGGCGGAATTGGAATCGCTCTTTTGCGTCACACTCATGCAGTCATCCGGTTCTGTGTCGGGGTTTATTATCAAGATCGGCTCGAAAGTTGCAACCCTCCTTCGTTGCACCGCGCTAGCGCGTCGCGGCCAAGAATTGATGTTGACAGCTTCTGCTATCTGTTGTCCTATATGAACATAGCCTGGTCAAATGAGAATAGGTAAATCGAATTTTTCGTAAGTTTTCATGGCAGGCCACGACATGGCCAAATGGAGGAGAAAACATGTCTGACAATCCAGCCGGCACGTTCCGCATCATGCACACCATGATCCGTGTGGGCGATCTGGAGCGGTCCATCCGCTTCTATAGCGATAACTTCGGCATGCGGGAGGTAAGTCGCAGCGACGTACCGGAAGGCAAATACACGAACGTCTTCATTGGCTACGGCGACGAGGCCACCGATCCGATGATTGAGCTCACCTACAATTACGGCCGTGAATCCTATGAACGCGGGGACGGCTTCGGCCACGTCGCCATCGGCGTGCGCGACATCTATGCCGTCTGCGACAAGCTGAGGGCGGCGGGCATCAAGATTGTCCGCGAACCCGGTCCGCTCAAGTTCGGAAAAATTCATATCGCTTTCGTCGACGATCCCGATGGCTACCGCATCGAATTGATCGACCTGGATACGCGGGGCTGACGGAGCAGGCGCGGTAAGGGTGGCGCGGCGTGCCGGGCCCCCGACAATGAAGCAGGGAGGGAATCGATGGGACGAGTAGCCATAGAGAGCGTTTACAAGAGATACGGCGCTCTTGAGGTCATCCACGGGTTGAATGTCGACATAGACGAGGGGGAGTTCGTCGTCCTTGTCGGACCCTCGGGGTGCGGCAAGTCGACATTGCTGCGCATGATCGCTGGCCTGGAGGAGATTTCAGGCGGGACGATCCGGATCGGCGAGAAGCTCGTCAACGATCTCGCGCCGAAGGATCGGGATATCTCCATGGTCTTTCAGAATTACGCGCTCTATCCGCACATGAGCGTCGAGCAGAATATGGGCTTTTCCCTCAAGCTGCGTGGCCGGCCGAATGAAGAGATCAGGAAACGTGTGAGGGAGGCAGCAAGCATTCTCGGCCTCGCCAATTTGCTGGATCGTTATCCGCGACAGCTCTCGGGCGGGCAGCGCCAACGCGTTGCAATGGGACGCGCCATCGTGCGCGATCCGCAAGTCTTCCTGTTCGACGAGCCGCTGTCCAATCTCGACGCCAAATTGCGCGTCCAGATGCGCGCCGAGGTCAAGAATCTGCATCATCGCCTCAAGACCACGACGGTATACGTGACGCACGACCAGATCGAAGCCATGACGATGGCGGACAAGATCGTGGTCATGCTCGATGGCAACATTCAGCAAATCGGCTCGCCGCTCGAGGTCTACGATCGGCCGAATACCCGCTTTGTGGCCGGGTTTATCGGTTCGCCGGCCATGAATTTCCTCCAGGGACGCATCAGCCTCGAAAACAATCAGGAATTCGTGGCCGGAGACGGGACGAAGATTGCGGTTTCGCCTACCAATGGTGCGGAGGCGGGACGGCCGATCGTACTCGGTATCCGTCCGGAACATATCGAACTCTGCGATGCGGCTGATCCCGGCGCCATTCCCGGCGCGATCGTGGTAGTGGAGCCGACCGGCTCGGAAACAATCGTCCAGGCCGAAACCGCCGGCGCTCCGATCACCGCGCTGGTGCGCGAGCGGATCGATATCGCCCCGGGCGCAAAGGTCGGTTTTCGCTTCAGGCGTCAACACATGCACCTATTCGATGGCGCAAGCGACAACGGGCGGCGGTTCGGCGCTTGAGATTTTTGGCCCTTGGGGGCGTTCGTGATTATCTGAAAGGTTTGGAAATGACGGAAGATCAACAGGCGGCGATTGTCGAGGCGCTAAGGAAAGTCCCTACGGCGGCGATCACGGGACAGCTGCTGAAAAAACACGGACTGCGATATCAGGCGATCCGCGGTATCGTACCTCTAGACCAAGGCAATTGCAGTTTCGCCGGACCGGCATATACGCTTCGCTACGTTCCTCAACGGGAGGATCTGAACACATCGACCGATCTTGGCTCGCCGGGCAGCGTCGTGCTTGCGGCGATGGAAGGAATTCCCGCCGGTGCGGTCCTCGTGCTCGACATGCAGAAGAATTCCGCCGTGGGAGCGCTCGGAGACGTGCTGGTATCGCAGTTGATCTATGCCGGCGTGGCGGGTCTTGTCGCAGATGGCGGCATGCGCGACGTCCAGCAGCTTCGCAAGCTGGGACTGCCGATCTATTGCTCCGGCCCGGCCGCGCCGCCATCGCCGGCCGGCCTGATGCCCGCCGACGTTCAAACCCTTATCGGCTGCGGCGGCGTTGCCGTTTTCCCAGGTGATTTCATTGTCGCCGATGAGGATGGCGTCGTGGTGCTGCCCGCCCACCTTGCCGCGGAAGTTGCCGAAAATGGCGCCAAGAAGGAACGTCAGGACAATTGGGTTCAGAAGCAGGTCGCCGCAGGCAGCGGCGTGCGCGGCTATTATCCCCCGAGCGACGAGACCTTAGCCCGCTACCAAAGCGAAGTGCCCGAAAGCGAACAGTGACAGGATGTAGGTTCATCCTTGCCGGCGGCAGAGGGTCGAACCAGAGACGACGGAGATAGACATGCGCAAGACGATCCTGGGCCGCACCGGGCTGAATGTCTCGGTTCTCGCGCTCGGAGGCCACGAATATCTGCCGAGCGGCAAATCCAGGGGCTTCAACGAGAACATGGCTTTGGCGGTGGCGCCCGGCCATATCGGTGAGGGTTATGGCGGCCCAAAGCGCGTCGCCCTGCTGAAGACGGCTTATGATCTCGGCATCAATCTGTTCGACGTCACGATCGATTCCGAGAAGGAAGCGCTTGGGCGCAACCTGCGCGACAATCCGCCGCCCTATGACATCGTGGTCCAGACCAGACCGGAGGGCATGTGCTACTCCTATGACAAGAACAATCGCAGCATGCTCGATCTCGGCAAGCTGCGCGCCGAGTTGCAGCGCGGCCTGAAGCTCATCCGCCGCGATGCCATCGATCTCTTGAATGTCGGGCTGCTGGCCTGGTCGATCGACAACGATCCCGAATATCTTCAAAAACTCGCCTACAATATCGGCGAGTTGAAGCGCGAGGGTCTTATCCGCTTCGCCGTTGCCGACTCCTTTTCCGGTGAACGTCTCTATCTCGCGATGATGGCTTGCGGCGCCTTCGATGTCGTGAACCTCGATCTGAGCATCGGCGACGCCACCTGCCTGGAAACTGTCGTCCCAAGAGCGCGCCAGCAAAATCTCGGCGTGACTGCGCGCGAGGTCTTCTTCAAGAGCGAGCTTTTCCGCATCGGCGCCGCCGCCGGCATCGAGGACCGTGGGCTTCTGGCGCGTGCCGCGTTGAAGTGGGTCGCCCAGCAGCAGCCGGATACAGTGCTGATGGGCGTCGACAATAGCGAACAGCTGATTGCAAACGCCAGATCCTACGACACGCCGATGAACGAGGAGGAAGCTCTCGTTCTCAGTGCCGTCCGTGCCCATCCGGACTTCGCGACGTTCGAGACGGCGAAGCGTGTCGAATTCTTCGAGCTCCCGGAAGATGAGACGGCGTGAGCTTCGATTTAACGAATTGAGGCATTCCGGTGCCCGATTGTTGGCCGCCTGTTGCAGGCAGATAGGAAAAGAAGATGCGACTGATTCAATTTGAAACCGCCGATGGCTCCCGCGCCGTCGGGCTTGTGGACGGCGAGACCATCCGGCAGGTCAAGTTGTTTGCGACGACGCGCGAACTTGCCCTTGAGGCAATTGCGCGCAAGACGACGCTGGCATCGCTCGTGGGCGACCTGGGGACTGCGGAGCAACATTCTTATCCGGCGCTGCTTTCCGAAGGCCGCGTCCTGCCGCCGCTCGATCATCCCCGCGCGACCAACTGCATGATCGCCGGCACCGGCCTCACGCATGTTGCCAGCGCCGCCGCGCGCGATCAGATGCACAAGAAGCTCTCCGATGACGGCGAGGCGAACCTCAGCGATTCTATGCGCATGTTCAAATGGGGCCTCGAGGGCGGCAAGCCTGAAAAGGGCAAGGCCGGCGTTCAGCCGGAGTGGTTCTACAAGGGCGATGGGTCGATCGTGGTGCGCCCCGGTCAGCCCTATCCCGTTCCCGCCTTTGCCGATGACGAAGGCGAGGAACCGGAAATCGTCGGCCTCTATGTTGTCGGACCCGACGGCATGCCCTACCGGCTGGGATTTGCCATCGGCAACGAATGTACCGATCACGTCATGGAGAAGAAGAACTATCTCTATCTTCCCCATTCCAAGCTTAGATATTGTTCCTTCGGGCCGGAGCTGCGCGTCGGCGAGCTGCCTTCCTCGCTTCTCGGCGAGGTGCGCATTCGCCGAAACGGCGAGGTGATCTGGAGCAAGGCCTTCCCGACCGGCGAGGACAATATGAGTCATTCCATCGCCAATCTCGAATATCACTACTTCAAGTACGATCAGTTCCTGCAGCCGGGCAATGTGCATGTCCAGTTCATGGGAACCTCCGTTGCGTCCTTTGGCGACGGCGTGAAGACGATGGACGGTGATGTCTTTGAAATGGAGATTCCGGAGTTCGGAAAGCCGTTGATCAACGGCACGTTCCGCAGGCCGGAAAAAGTGCGACCCAACGGCGTGGTTGCACTTTAGAGCATTCCGTTTTCAGCGGGGCCAACGAAGCCATCTTGGACGTTCACTGAACGTGTGATCTTCAGCAAAGGACGAGGGCGGGATGCGACCGGTGATTGCGTGCAATATGGATGAATATCAGGTCGAACGATTGCGCGGGCACGAGAGCAAACCGGTCCTGCTGAACTACGCCGAGGGTCGGCCGGTCTGGGACGTTCCCGACGATGCCGAGATCCTGTTCACCTTCTTCAAGGGCTGGAATTCAGCCCCGGTCGAGCGTCCGCCAGATTGGCCCCATAATCTGAAATGGATTCAGGTGGGCGGTGCCGGGGTTGATGCCTTTCCGGCATGGTTCTTCGATGCGCCTTTGGTGACGACGGGCCGGGGGATCACGGCCGACGCGATCGCCGAATATGCGATCGCCGCGATTTTTGCGCATGAAAAACAATTGTTCGACGGACTTCGGGTGAGTTCCGCCAAGCAATGGAAAAATCGCACGCTCGGCCTCGTCTCCGGCAAGCGGCTCGGCGTTCTCGGGTTGGGAGCGATCGGCGCGCAGACAGCCACGAAAGCGCGGGCGCTTGGAATGGAGGTCGGTTTCGTGCGGCGCTCGTCGGGTATGTCGAATTCGGCCGCCGGCCTTCGCCAGTTTGCATCGCTGCGGGAAATGGTCGCCGATGTCGACCACCTATTGCTCGCTGTTCCGTTGACGCGGGAGACACGCCGCATCCTTGACCGCGATATATTGAGGAACGCAAAGCCCGGCCTTCATGTCATGAATGTCTGCCGTGGCGAGGTCATTGACGACGATGCACTCCTCGAGGCTCTTGACCAGAACCGGATCTCGGCGGCGACGCTGGATGTTACATTCCCTGAACCGCTGCCGGAGGGACATGCTTTCTACCATCATCCGCGCATCCGCCTGACGCCGCATATTTCCTACACATCCGAGGACACTGTCGAGCGCATGTCTGCGCGGCTGCTCGCAAATCTCGATCGCTATCTTGCCGGCGAACGATTGGACAACGCGGTGGACGCGGCCAGGGGCTATTGACGGCCGAAACCGTGTCCAATTTCAAAAAACGATCTTTCCGGGAGGTATCATGTTCAGTTCGAAAGTCGCGTTGGTGACGGGCGCAGGGGCAGGAATCGGGCGGGCCTGCGCGAGGCTGCTGGCCGCGCAAGGCGCGACGGTGCTTGCACTGGACCGCAACGAGGAGACGCTGGCGGCAACTTGCGAGGAGATTAGCCGCGCTGGCGGCAAAATCCGCTCCGCGACCGTCGACATCGCCGACTTTCAACAGGTTGCGGATGCGGTCTCGGCTCTGGTCGGCGACGGCGGCCTAGACATCGTCGTCGCCAATGCGGGGATCAATGGCGTATGGGCGCCGATCGATGATCTGCAGCCGCAGGAATGGTCGAAGACCATCGATGTAAACCTGACCGGCACCTACAATACGCTGCATACCACCGTTCCGCTGCTGAAAGCGGGGGGTGGCGGTTCGATCGTCATCATTTCGTCGATGAACGGAACCCGCATTTTCACAACCGCCGGCGCCACGGCCTATGTCGCGACCAAGGCCGCGCAATTCGCCATCGCGCAGCAGCTTGCCCTCGAACTGGCGAAGCATCGGATACGGGTTAACGCCGTCTGCCCTGGACAGGTGACGACCTCCATCGGCGAGAGCACGCTGAAGCGCAACACGATCGAGGCCGCCATTCCAGTGCAATGGCCGGAAGGCGATATTCCGATCACTGGCGGCAAGCCGGGACGGGCAGAAGATGTCGCGGAAGCAGTGGTTTTCCTTGCCTCGGATCAGGCAAGGCATATTACCGGCACGCCCATCTGGGTCGACGGTGGTCAGTCGCTGCTGCGCTGATCGATCGCCCTCTCAGAGGCGTTCGCCGTTTTCGCCGAACAGCGATACTTGCGATGCCTGGAAGAACACATCGATCGGCTGTCGCAGGGGCACTTCGAAGTCCGGCGCCGTACGCAGGGACATGGTGGTATCCGCCGCCGTTGCCCATAGCAGCTTATCCGACCCCATGGGTTCGACCAGATTGACGATGGCGGGCATGCTGACGCTCCTGTCGCTTTTCGACAGGGATATCTGCTCGGGGCGGATTCCAAGTGATGCCCGCGCGTCGGCGGTGGGGCGGCTTGCGAAGGCATAACCATCGAGATCGAGCGTCGGACCGCCTCGAACTTCGAAGCCGATCGAACGGCCTCTGGTGACCACCGTACCGTCGAAAAAATTCATCGCCGGCGAGCCGACGAATTCGGCGACGAAGCGATTGTTCGGCCGGCGATAGACGTCGTCGGGCGTATCGAACTGTTGGATGATGCCGCCATTCATGACGGCGATGCGGTCGGCAAGCGTCAGCGCTTCGATCTGGTCGTGTGTGACGAAGACCATGGTGGTCCCGAGCTCCTGATGGAGCCTTTTCAGCTCGACGCGCAATTCCGTTCTAAGCTTTGCATCCAAGTTCGACAGCGGTTCATCGAACAGGAACACGCCGACATCGCGTACGAGTGCGCGGCCGATGGCGACGCGCTGCCGTTGCCCGCCCGAAAGTTCCGAAGGACGGCGCTTGAGATAGGGTTCGATGCGCAGGATCTGGGCGGCCCGCGTGATGCGCCTCTCGATCTCCGCCTTGGCTACGCCCGCCATGCGTAGCCCGAACGACAGGTTTCCCTCTACCGTCATGCGCGGATAGAGCGCATAGGATTGGAAGACCATGCCGATGTTGCGATCGCTGGGTTCTTCCCAGGTGACGTTGCGCTCGCCGATCCAGATCTCGCCGTCCGCGACATCGATCAGGCCGGCGATCGCATTGAGCAGGGTGGATTTGCCGCAGCCCGACGGGCCGAGCAGGACGATGAACTCGCCGCTGTTGATTTCGAGATCGAGGCCCTGAAGCACCTGGAATGCCTCGAAGCGAATTTCGATGTCGCGGATGGAGATGCTGGCCATGTCTACCCTTTCACGGCGCCCGCAGCGATCCCGCGCACGAACCAGCGGCCCGACACCATATAGATCACCAGCGGGACGATTGCCGTCAGGATGGTTGCCGCCATGCTGACGTTGTATTCGATTTCGGCGCCGGACGGCGCGACGATATTGATGAGCTGCACCGTCATCGGACGGTTCTGCAGGCCGCCGAAGACCAGACCCAGCACATAGTCGTTCCAGATGCCGGTGACCTGAAGGATGGAGGCGACCACCAGCATCGGAGCGGACATCGGCAGGATGAGATAGATGAAGATCTGGAAGAAGCCGCCGCCGTCGACACGCGCGGCCTTGAAGATTTCCTGCGGCAAGCTGCTGTAGAAATTGCGGAACACCAGCGTCATGACCGGCAGGCCGAACAGGACGTGGGAAAAGACCAGCGCGAACATCGTACTGTTCATATGCAGCAGCGAATAGGCCCGAACCAATGGATAGAGGAAGATCTGATACGGCACGAACGCACCGAAGAGCAGCACCGCAAACAGAAGATTGGCATGGCGGGCTCGCCAGAAGGACAGCGCATAGCCGGTGATGGCGCCGACTAGGATCGAACATATGGCGCTCGGGATCAGGATGCGCACGGAGTTCCAGAAGCCGACGCTGATGCCATCGCACTCCAGGCCGGTACAGGCGGTCGCCCAGGCCTTGATCCATGGCGCGATGGTCCAGACCTGGGGCGGCGAGAAGACTTCGCCCAACCGGACTTCGTCCATCGACTTGAAGGACGTTACCAGCATGACATAAAACGGCAGGACGAAGAACGCCGATGCCATGATGAGAAACACGTAGAAACCCGCGTTGCCGACGGAGAAGCGCCTTGGCTTTTTTCCGCGTGGCCGTACAGGGGATTTTTCGCCCGATGTCTGCAAGAGTTTTGCGCTGGTGTCCATTTGCGTCAGCTCCGCGCCCGGGACGGTCGAAAATATTCGTGGTAGAGCCACGGCGCGAGAACACTTAGGACGGTAATGAGCAACACGGTCGCCGCTGCCGTCGCCAATCCGATGTTCTGGCGAATGAAGAGATTGTCCATAACGAACTTTGCCGGGACTTCCGACGATATGCCGGGGCCGCCGCCGGTCAGGACCACGACCAGATCATAGAGCTTGACGACGCCAAGCGAGAGCAGCACTACAGCGGTGATGATATTTGGCCGCAGCAGCGGGATGACGATGTGCACGTAGACGCGCCAGGTCTTGATGCCGTCGACGCGGGCGGCCTTCCAGAGATCGGGATCTACCCCGCGCAGGCCCGCCAGCATGATCGCCATTACCAAGCCGGCGGCATGCCACACGGCGGCGAGCACAACGCAATAGATCGCGGTGTTGTTGTTGACGATCCAGTCGAAACGAAAACTTGTCCAGCCCCAGCTCCGCACGGCATGCTGAATGCCGAGCTCGGGATTGAGGATCCATTGCCAGGTGAAGCCGGTGACGATGAAGGACATCGAATAGGGGTACAGAAGGATGACCCGAAAAATGCCCTCGCCACGCAGATGCTTGTCGAGCGCGATGGCGAGCAGCAGCCCGATAGCAAGGGAGATCACGATCATCAAGCAGCCGAAGATGACCATGTTCTCAAGCGAGGTGATCCAGCGTTCGGTGCCGAAGAGACGGACGTACTGATCGAAGCCCGCGAAGCGGGCCACGGGCAACATCTTTGATTCCGTGAAGGAAATCCCGATGGTCCAGACCATGGTTCCGATATAGCCGAAGAGGGCGATCACAGTTGCCGGCAAGAGGCCGACATAGAGGCTCCACTGGATTCGGCGTCGCGTCAGGGCAGCGGCTGGGGTCACGAAGGTTCTCGCTGGTTTGAGAGGGGCGGGCGGGCACGGACTCTTTCCAGGTCCGCGCCCGCCTGAGCGTCACTCTTTGAACTTCGCGACCACGGCCGCGTATTTGTCCGCGAACTGTTCCGGGGTCATCGTCTTGCTCGCCCAGAATTCGACATTCACGTCTTCAAGCGAGTTGAGCATGTCCGGCGTCGCCAGCCAATCCGGTCCCGGCAGCTGCTTCTTCGGGTCCTGCAACACTTTGATGCCGATCTGCGCGCAGGCGTCCAGCGTGCTTGGATCGATATCGGTGCGGACGGGCAGGTTGCCCTTCTTGTTGTTGAATGCGATCTGCACATCCTTAGAGAGCAGCATTTTCGCCAGGATGTCCTGAGCCTTTTCCGTATCCGGATTTTGCGTTACCGGCATGACGAAGACGTTGCTGTCAGTGAGGAATGTCTGGTCGCCCATGCCGACGACGCAGCCGTAATCTTTGCCGGCGGTGAGCCCGGCGACATTGAACTCGCCCTTTTCCCAGTCGCCCATGATGTGCATGGCGGCGGTTCCGCGAATGATCATGGCGGCCGCTTCATTGAAGCTGCGGTTGGGGCTGCCCGGATCGATATAGTCTCGCAGGCGGCTGAAGGTCTTTGCGGCGTTGAGGAAGGCCGGCGACTTGACGGCGTCGGCGTCCTTGTCGCGCATGATCTTCAGATACACGTCCTGACCGCCGGCGCCTACAAGAACGCCGTTGAAGAGCTGGTTGATCCATGGCGGCTGTGCGCCGACCGCAAGCGGGATCACACCCGCCTGTTTCAGCTTGTCGGCATCGGCGAAAAACTGATCCCAGGTGGTAGGCTCGGTGAGGCCGTTCTTCTGGAAGATGGCCTTGTTGTACCAAAGCCAATTGGGTGTCTGCAGGCCGACTGGGACGGCATAGATGTGTCCGTTCCGGCTCACAGCATCAAGCACATCGGCCGGCAGCACCTTCCGCCATCCCTCGGCGTCGGCGATGGCATCGAGATTGCGCAGCAGGCCCTGGTCGACGAGTTCGTCGAACTGCTTGCCAGCATTCATCTGCATCATTGTCGGCGGATCGCCGGAAACCACCCGGTTGATGCCGATGGAGCGGGCCTGTTCCGGATTGGCGATAGCGTTGTCGACCCATTCGCCACCGGCCTTGGCATAAGCATCGGCTAGCACCCTGACACCAGCCGCCTGGCCGCCCGATGTCCACCAATGCAGAACCTCAGCCTTCAACCCCGCTGCATGCGTATTTGTCGCGATCAGAGCAGCAAATGAAAAAGCGGCAACAGCCACTTTGAGACCTTGTTTCATAATTCTCCTCCCAGAGTCGAAACAGCATCAGTACCTACTATCAGTTATAAAACTATTCCTATTTGAATAGATCCTGTGAGCATTTGATCATAGTTGGAAGTTTTTGGTGCTGTCAAGTTGGCCTCTGCGGCACAATCGTGTTGATGAACGCGACCGCATTGAAAGTTCCCACAAGGTCAACGGCGCGGGGCGAATTTTCCGGTGTGAAGGTCCGTGGGACCGGAGCGGCGTAGCCGCCATAACTTCCACCCATGATCGCAATTCTGGAAGGGTCGGCTGTGCCTTCGGCGATTGCGGACGCACTTCGTCAACGCTCCCCGCGTGGAGTTGCAGTCCGAAGGTCGATTTAAGGAGAGCTTGATTGCAACCGCAATTTGCGCTATTCAACAACGCGTGAGGTACGTACATCATTTGGCTGCCAGCTTGCTTTGATTGTCACTCCTTAGCGACGAAGCTCACCGGCAAGGGGACCAAGGACCCCAATGCGCTGACATTCAAAAGAGATCACTCAGTTGTGGCTGACCAAACCAAAAAGAGAACTTCGAAAGGTGATAGAATGAATGGGTACAAGCTTAATCCGAAGTTCGCCATAACAGATGAGCAATCCCTTCGAAGTCTGTTCGAGGCGACACATGCCCTGGCCATACAGAAGTGCCAGGATACACTCGGCAAACACGCACAGCAGTTTATCAAGCGTTCGCCGTTCCTATGTATCGGCACACAGAACCTGGATGGCAGAGCGGATGTAAGTCCCCGCGGTGATCCTGTCGGCTTTGTCAAAATTCTTGATGAGCGCACGCTGGCAATACCTGACCGGCCCGGCAATAACCGTCTCGATACCCTCGTCAATATTCTTGCCAATCCGTGTGTTGGCCTGTTGTTCATCATTCCAGGTTTTGACGATACGTTGCGCGTAAATGGCCGCGCCACTCTGGTCAATGACCCTGACCTTCTGGAGAGCATGAGCGTCAATGATCGCGCCCCCAAACTCGCAATCGTCGTCAAAGTGAGTGAGGTCTTCATGCACTGCGCTAAGGCATTTCGGCGCTCTAAGCTGTGGAGCCCGGATCATTTCCAAAGTCGCACCGAGATGCCGTCACTTATAAAGATCATTCTGGATGAAACAACTGGCGCGCCAAGCGATGGGGATGAGATGCGCAAGATGGATGACGATCTGGAAGATGAATACAAGAGAACACTTTATTAACGGCTCGAGAGAGACAGGTGTTGATTGCCATGGCGTGAATGGGCCGACTTTGACTCTGGCACTCACTCGAAAAATAATCCGGGCGGCAACTCATGCCCGATGGTGGAGACAACCCGCCGAGATCCCCCGGTTGGGATGGAGCCTGCATCCTTCTCAACGCCAGCCCTCCGTCGATCGCCGCACTTCGCCTGCCGTTCAGGCCTATTCGGCAGGTTCGCTGTTGCCTAGCTCTCGGTGATGCGGCGATCCTCTTCGGAACCGACCGAGAGCTGCTTCCAGTCCAGGTCCTCCTGCAGTTCGAGATATTGCGTCGCGCCAATCTGATCTGCGTCGCGGAGTTCCTCGAGGCGCTGACGCTGGGCGATAACAGCTGCCATCGTCAGGTTTCGGCGACGGACGAGCGGCGCGGTCTTGTCACCATCTGATGGTCCGGTCCAGTGATCCTGGCAGATCGTCCGGATCGCCTCGGCCTCAGCGCCACCCTCCTTCTCCAACCGCTGAAACGCGGCTTCGGCAAGCGAGCGTCGGGCCGCCTCCAGTTCGCCGTGGACTTCCGCTTGCCGCCCGAGTTTGAGGAAGTGGATCATCGGCGCAAGCGTCGCGCCCTGAATGACCAGGGTAGCCAGCACAACCGCAAAGGCGGTCAGGACGACAAGGTCCCGCTCTGGAAACTCGGCTGGCAACGCGAAGGCGGTGGCCAGTGTCACGAGGCCGCGCATGCCGGACCAGCCGACAAGCAGGGTCTCCCCACTCGTAAACGGCGCCAACATTTTACCGCGCCGGTGGCGCGACACCACGATCGCATGAAGCAGGAAGGCCATTGCCAGGCGTGCGAGGATGACGCCTACAACCACAATGGCGGCGAAACCGAGCGCCCGCTCAAGTTCCTCGGCGGACATCGCCTCCAGGATGCGGCGTGCCTGCAAGCCCATGAGCAGGAACGCGATCACGTTCAGCAGGAAGACGACGGTCGTCCAGACGGCGAAAGAATGCACCCGCATGCGTGGAGAATCATCGACTGTCGCAAGGGCGGCGATCGTCATGGCGCTCGCAACCGTCGCCAGCACGGCTGAGAGGTGCAGATGCTCGGCGATCAGCCAGGTCGAAAAGGCATAGACGAACTGAAATAGGGTGCCGCCGACCGTATTTTCGGTCACCGGCCGAAGCCTTGAGACGAAGAAGCCGAAGGCCATGCCAAAGAGAATTCCTCCAGGTGCTGCGAACCCGATCTGAAGCGCGGTTGCGCCGTCGAGCCCGCCCCGTGCCTGGACGGTGAGCGCGGCGCCGAACAGCAGCAGGGCCGTCGCATCATTGAACAGGCTTTCGCCTTTTAGCAGTGCATCAACACGACGGGCGACCGGCAGATTGGAAAGAACGGCGGTGGCTGCGGCAGCATCGGGCGGCGCAACGATGGCGCCAAGCGCGACCGCCACCACAAGCGGAAGCCCGACAGTCAGAATGCTGATTGAAACCACCACGCTAGTCGTGACCAGAACGGCGACGATGGCATAAAAGAATAGCGGCAGCAGCATGCGCCGCGCAGAGCCCACCGGGAAGTCATAGGCCGAGTCGACAAGCACGGGCGCGATGAACAAAGCAAGCGCCGTCGGCGGATCGATCGGGATCGTAGGCGCGCCAGGCAACATCGCCACCGCGACGCCGGCGGCGGCCAGTATACCGGGATAGGGCAGGTGCATGCGCCGCGTGATCTGCAGCAGCAGGATGGCGACAGCCAATAATGCAACGAGTGTTTCGAAGAAGGTCATGTCAGCATAGTAGCAGGCTTTCGGGCGCATTGAAGCGAGTGGAGCTCCCATGTAAAACTTAAGCCGATCAAGGTGATGATGGAAAGCGGGGGCAAAGCGGTGACCGTGGACTATGATGTGGCTGTTATCGGCGCCGGTGCCGCGGGCATTGCTGCGGCACGAAAGCTCACCGATGCCGGACGTTCGGTCGTCATTCTCGAAGCCAGCAACCGCGTCGGCGGCCGCGCCTGGACGATCGAACTCTCCGGCATGCCGCTCGATATGGGTTGCGGTTGGCTGCATTCGGCCGAGCGTAATCCCCTCGTCGCCATCGGCCGCGAGGCGCGGTTCACGATCGAGCGCGGGGCGACGGCCTGGCAGAACCAATGGCGCAATCTCGGTTTCTCGCCGGATGAGCGAGCGGCTGCAGCCGCGGCTTGGGACGCGCTTGAAAACCGCTTGCGGACCGATCCGCCCGAAAGCGACAGGGCGTCGGACGCGCTGGAGCCCGATGGCAAATGGAACGCCTATTGCCAGTCGCTCAGCGGCTATCTGAACGGCGCGCCCCTGGGGCGACTGTCGGTCGCTGATTTCCTTGCCTATGACAATGCCGCGACCGATGCCAACTGGCGGGTGCACGAAGGTTATGGAAGCCTGATTGGGGCTGCAGTTCCTGACGTCACCCTCCGCTTGTCGACGCCGGTTCGCCGGGTCGCCCTGATCAGAGAGGGTGTTTGGCTGGAGACTGATCGCGGCCCGGTCACGGCGGGTGCGGCGATCGTAACTGTCTCGACCAATGTGCTCGCCCGCGGCACCATCGCCTTCGACCCGCAGGCCGACGATCACCTACATGCCGCAGGCCAGCTGCCGCTCGGCCTTGCGGACAAGCTGTTCATGGAGCTACATGGAAAGCATGGCCTCGAGCCGGAAACCCATCTGCTCGGCGATCCCCGCAATGACAAAACCGGCAGCTACTATATTAGGCCGCTCGGCCGCCCGGTGGTTGAAGGCTTCTTCGGCGGAAAGGGCGCCGTCGTCATTGAACGGGCTGGTCTGCTCGACGCCTTCTCCTTCGCGCTCGACCAGCTCTCGTCGCTCATCGGAAACAATATTCGCCGGCATCTGCGGCCGCTCGCAGCCTCGTCCTGGTGCCACACTGATTGGGTTTGTGGCTCCTACAGCCACGCGCTGCCCGGCCATGCCGGTGCCCGCACCATCCTGGCGCAACCGGTCGGGGGCCGGCTGTTTTTCGCCGGAGAGGCAACCCATCAATCTGACTTCTCGACTGCGCATGGCGCTTGGGAAAGTGGGCTCCGTGCTGCCGGCCAAGCCTTATCGGGTCTCAAATCCTAGTGATCAAGGACACTGGTAGCTGAAGAGGTTCCACAACGTCGTGCCTCGATTGATTGTTCGGCCTAGGTTCAACTGTCATCAATCGTTCGCCCGCAAAAATCGACAAGGCCTCATTCGTCTGCGAATAGGCCCGAGCATGGTGAATCGCCATTGACTATATATTTGGGCCTTCAAACCTTTCATTGATCCATATCCAACCGTCCCACGATCTTCAGGGATCACCTGCACCTGTACATGCGCATCGTCGAGCGCTTGCTGCAGCTGTCCCGAGGCTTGACCAAAAGCTCGCAGATCGTGCCAATCTCCTTTAGTCTGCCGCATAGTCTCCAGAAATTCGTCGCCGGCAGCGCATACGCGTCGTGCGGCTGCCTTCGCCGCCGACGCGGGGTCACGCGCCTCGAATGCGGCAAGAATGGCCCGGTGTTCTTCGATCCGTGCCGTCATTCGATATGGAATGGAGGGCAGGCGCCGACAAAAGGATTTCAACAGACCGGCATATCGCTGAAGCACTTCGACGGCTTCTGTGTTGGGATCGGAACGAAAGATAAGATCACGATCAGCGGAGGCACGATCTTGTCAACCCTGCATTGACATTCTTCTAGATGGGATTTAAGCCGATCCCAAGAGGAGATAAGCATGCTGCCGAGAGGGCTGATATCAGACACAGTTCAGGCCATGGGCCGTTCGATCGTGCAAGGCGAATGGTCGCCTGGTGCCCAGCTTCCCATGGAGGCTGACTTGGCAGCAAAGTTTGGCGTCGGGCGAAATGCGCTTCGCGAAGCAGTCAAGGTGCTGGCGGGAAAAGGGCTTGTTCGAACTGCCCGTCGTTACGGATCGCGGGTCGCGGACAGATCGGAGTGGAACAGTCTTGATGTCGATGTCATCAGATGGCGCTTGCACGATCGCTCTTCACATGCACGATTTCGGCGTGAGGTCGCACAGCTTCGTGAGCTGATTGAGCCGGGCGCCGCATCAATGGCGGCGTCAAATGCGACGAGCGCCGAAAGAGCGGCAATATCGGCGCTCGCCAATTCGATGAAGGAAGCACCGTCTCCCGAGGCGATCGAGACAGATATCGCTTTTCATCTGGCAATCCTTGACGCAACGCACAACAGTTTGATCCAAGGTCTCCGTCGCCCGCTCGAAGAGATGCTACGCACCCTTTTTCATGCTGACCTTACCCTTTTGGAAAATGGGCTCTCTTATGACCCAAATCCGACGCTGCATCTGGCGCTCGCCAATGCCATCGCCGGCGGTCGCGCGGAGGAGGCCCGCTATATCGCCATGGCCTTCGTGATCCGAGGAGCCGAAGGCGCTGATCGCCTGGAAGCCTCCAATCTCCAACGGTTTTAAAAGTAGACATCTATGAAAATTGCGAAAATTGAGTGCTTTACTCCCAGGGTCGGTCACCGGAATCAACTTCTGGTCAAGGTAACGACTGAAAGTGGGATCTATGGCTGGGGTGAGTCTGGACTAACCGGCCGCGAGCATGCGGTTGTCGGCGCGATCAGACACTACAGCGAATTTATTTTGGGGCGCGACGCCAGACGAGCGGGCGCGCTTTGGCAGGAAATGTATCGCAGCCAATATTTCGAAGGCGGACGTGTTCTATCAGCGGCAATCGGTGCGCTGGACATCGCCTTCCATGATATTCGCGCCAAGGCGCAGGGCGTCCCGGTCTTTGACCTGCTCGGGGGGAAGCAGCGCGACCTCGTCCCAGCTTTTGCAACGGCGCCCGCCGATCCTGGTCCGGAAATGGTCGAGCAGGCAAAAACTCTCATGAGTGCCGGCTGGACCTGTATCCGGTTTGTGCCATGGGGACAGCATTCCACCGACATTTTCGAGCCGCGCGAGTCAATTGCGCGCACAGCGCCGTGGATGGTCAAGGCGAGAGAGGAACTGGGACCGGCGGCCGTGTTAGGGATCGATTATCACCATCGGCTGAGTGTCGCGGAGGCCGCATCGTTTTGTCAGAAAATGCCAAGCGGGACGTTGGACTTCATCGAAGAGCCTATTCGCGATGAAACGCCGGAGGCGTACGAAGCGTTACGCAGGATGACAGATGTGCCGTTCGCCATTGGCGAAGAGTTTTCATCCAAATGGCAATTCCTGCCTTACATCGAGCGCGATATCCATCAGTTCAATCGCCTGGATATCTGCAACGTCGGCGGCTTCACCGAAGCTATGAAGGTCGCGGGATGGAGCGAAGCCCATTACGTCGATCTCATGCCGCACAATCCTCTCGGCCCAATCTGCACTGCCGCGACCGTTCATCTCGCTGCAGCTGTTTCAAATTTTGCCTGGCTCGAATGCCGCGCCTCACCGGTCGAACAGCTTGGATTCGATTCGTCCGAACTCTTCCCTGAACAGGTCACGCTGGAGGGCAGCAGCTACAGGGTGCCGGATCGCCCAGGACTGGGCATTGAAGTCAATGAAGATGCTTTGAAAAAACTGGAATTCCAATTCTTTGAACCGCCGCATCTGCGGCGCCGCGATGGAAGCTTTACCAACTGGTGATTGCAAAAAAAATTTGGGAGGAGGATATATGTCGATATCGGCAACGCTGACGGCCCCGAGCCGAACCCGCTTTATCATAACTGCGCTTCTGTTCTTAACGGGAGTCATCAACTACCTGGATCGGACGAATCTGTCGATTACCGGACCGTCTCTTTCCGGTGAGCTGAAAATCGATCCGGTGACGATGGGTTGGCTGTTCTCAGCTTTTGGCTGGACATACACGGCGATGCAAATTCCGGGAGGGTGGCTTGCCGACCGCGTGCACCCAAGGGTCGTTTACCCGCTGACAATCCTGGTTTGGTCGATTGCCACACTCAGCCTTGGTTTCGTCGCCGGCATCGTCAGTTTGTTCATTCTGCGATTGGCCGTCGGCGTCTTCGAGGCTCCGAGTTATATCGTCAACAACCGCATTGTAACCACGTGGTTCCCGGAGCGTGAACGAGCCAGCACAATCGGCATCTACATCTCCGCACAATACGTTGGTCTTGGTTTCCTGACACCGGTACTCGTCTGGATCGAGGCGGGCTATGGCTGGCGTTCAGTCTTCATCCTGACCGGTATCCTTGGGCTCATTGCAGCTGTGCTTTGGGCGACTGTCTATCGGGACCCGCAACAGTTCCGGGGAACGAACGACGCTGAACTCGACCTCATCAAAGCTGGAGGCGGTGTTCCAGAGTTGAGCTCCCGTCTCGTGAGGGAGCAGGCCAATAGAAAGACCTTCTCCTGGACCGATCTTAAAATCGTTTTGAGTAAAAAGAAGCTTTGGGGGCTCTACATCGGGCAATTCAGCTATTTGGCCTCGGCGAATTTCTTCCTGACGTGGTTTCCCACTTATTTGGTCCAATATCGGCATCTGGATTTCATCAAGGCAGGCTTTTACGCTTCGGTGCCGTTTCTCGCCGGATTTGCAGGCGTCCTGGTTTCCGGGTTTGTTTCTGACACGCTATTGCGCAGAGGCTTTAGCTTGAGCGCCTCTCGGAAGATCCCCGTTCTGACGGGTATTGCCCTGTCGGTCCTCATCGTCGGCGCCCAATTAGTCGATAGCCCACCGCTCATCATTCTGTTTCTGGCAGTTGCGTTTTTTGGCACGGGAATGGCATCAATCACCTGGTCGTACGTCTCCGCACTGGCGCCGGAACGGCTCATCGGATTGACGGGCGGCGTATTCAACCTGTTCGGGGGCCTTTCCAGCATCGTTATTCCGATCGCAATTGGGTATCTCGTACAGGGGGGCAGCTTTGCACCTGCGTTGGCGCTATGCTCGATCCTGGCGATCATCGCCGCCCTTTGCTACGTATTCCTCGTCGGCCGCATGGATAGGGTCGTTGAATGAGCTGCCGGATGCGGCACCCCTGGTTCGCTCACTTGCTTTCGACACATGCAACGACAGCACGGCTGTTGCATGTGTCGGACTGACTGTCGTTTCTCGGCGAGCTAGGCGTTGCGAATAAGTTGAAACAGTGCGTTTGCCGCTTGTGTGTCGGGAATTCCGAGATCTCTGACAGTGGTCATATGATTGCTGTCCGTCACATCTGAGCGGTCCACGGCAAGGCCCTGTGAACGGAGATGCCGGGCAAAACGGTCGGCCTGATCCAAGAACGGATGCGTCTCGTCGGTGCCTACCAACACCGAGACATTGGTGCGCGGATCAAATTGGTGGGAAAGAGGGGTAAACCGGGCGACCTCCTCGTCAGTGAGTTTAATTTCTTGTTGCAGGAAGGAGGAGCGAAGCGGTTCAAGCTCGTAAAGCCCACTGAGCAACAGAGCTGCGGCAAGCCCTGACGGGTTGGTATCTCTCAGAAACAGGAAACTAGCCAGATGCGCGCCGGCGGAATGACCGCTCACCGTGATGCGCGTTGGGTCGCCCCCATATTCTGCAATGTGCTCGAAGACCCATTGCCTGGCTTGCCGCACTTGATTGATGAGAAGCGCCATTCTGGCATTTGGCATCAATGCGTAATCGACGATGACGGCGATTGCCCCGGCACTCGTTATTGTATTGGCGACATAGGAGTAGTCCCGCTTAGAGAACATCCGCCAATAGCCGCCATGGATGAACATATGCACCGGCATGCGGGTCAGCCGCCTTTGCGGAAAATACAAATCGAGCCTTTCGGTCGGATCGTCGCCGTAAGCAATATCGGGAAGCATAGGAAGCGTGTCGCGCGCGACCGCGCTGCGCGCCACAATGTCATCGACGATCGCATCGAAATCAGCGACGTGGCCACGGATGCGGAAGGGATCCTTTTCCAAATCGTTCTTCCCGCGTCAAAAGTTCGTTGCGATATATTTGGCTTCCATGAATTCGGCAATGCCGTGATGCTGGCCGCCCTTGCGGCCGAGGCCACTTTGCTTGAGCAGAGCTTCTGTCGACGGATGGACGACCTCGATCATTTGCCCCGACTGCGACGGCAGCCATTGGCCATCGATGTAGAGCCCGCGCGCGGTAGCCTGAATATCGGGCAGTCGAAGATCATGCGGGAGGATCGGTTCGGCAACGGTCATGGAGATATTCCTTTTCTTAGATTGCGCTGACGGCGAGGTCGCCGTCATAGGCCGCTTGTACGAGGCGTTTCATGGCCTCGAGATCGAAAGGGCGAGGGTTGTTCTTGATCAAACGATCGATTCCGAATGCCTGTTCGGCCGTCCAGTCGAGCTTGTCCGCAGGAAGCCCGAGAGCCTTCAGCGTCGGCGTAATGCCGATTGCGGCGAAAAGCCGTCGGACCTCCTCGATAGCGGTCCCGGCCATTTCCTTCACGTCGAGGCCAGCCTGCACGATGCCAAGGGCTGCGCCGACTTCCGCCAGTTCTTCCGTCGAGGCCGAGCGGTTGTAGCTCATAACGTAAGGCATCAAGGTCGCTACGCCGAGACCATGCGCGGTGTGGGTAAGTGCGCCGACCGGATATTGAATGGCGTGTGCGGCGGCGGTTCCTGCCGTGCCGAAAGCACAGCCGGCGGCAAGCGCACCCATCATCACATCGGCGCGCGCGTCTTCATCCGCTCCGTCCTTGCAAGCTTTCTCCAGACTGCGCCCGAGCAATTTTATGGCGAGCAGGGCGAAATGATCAGTCAGCGCGCTCTTGCCGATAAACACGTGGTTTTGAGCCAAGGATGCGTCGGTGCCGCGTCGAGCCGCCGTGAAAGCCTCGATGGCATGGGTCAGCGCGTCGGCGCCCGCCACGGCTGTCAAACCCGCAGGGCACGACATGGTCAATTCGGGATCGCAAATGGCCGCAGCGGCAATAAGGTAGGGGCTGGAAATACCCACCTTGAGCGTGCGGTCGGGGTCTGACACCACCGCAACCGGCGTAACCTCCGAGCCGGTACCAGCTGTCGTCGGTATGGCAATAACGGGGAGTGTCGGACCAGGAACTTTGAACTCCCCATAATAGTCCTGCAGCTGGCCGCCATGGCTGAGGATAAGGGCCGCACACTTTGCCATGTCCAGGCAGCTTCCGCCGCCGATCCCGATCACCATGTCCGGCTTAAACCCGCGTGCTCCCTCGACACAAACGGAAACCGAGTTTCTCGGGACATCCGGCAGGACGCCGTCGTGGATAAAGACGGAGATCGACGCGTCTTCCAGCGCGGCCAATATTTCTGCAAATGTTGCGGTCCCGGCAAAACGCTGATCGGTGCAGATCAAGGCCCGCGTCCCGTGCCTCAAAGCGACCTTCGGCAGCGCGTGACGCTGCCCTTTTCCAAACAGGATTTCGTGCGGCAGCCGAATGGCAGCAAAATGGCTCATTGTCGATGTCCTTTTACAAGTGGTGACTCGAGATCTGAGAAAGCGGTGCGTTCGTCTGAACTCCGAGCCGCGATGGCGTATTCATCGGCAACGGCCTTGGCGTGCCTTGGACAGGCAACGTCGGCCCTTGCCGCAATCGGGCGATCGCGATCTAAGGGCTGAGAAGGGCGGACCGTATCAGATGAGAGGCGGCTTAGTGGCTTTGGTGGCGCATCGATGGCAAACGCCACGCCGCCGTTCCTGGCAATTGCCTCGGTTTGGAACGTGCCTGGTTCGATCCCAATGCCAAGATCATACCCCGTCGCGTCGCTTGAGGGCGCTATCCGTCCATTTGTTGCATGCGCCGCACGCGCTGTCGGCTCGCCATCGGCGCTGAGAGCCCACGGCAGCCGGAGCGATATCTTCCTGGCCGGATGGTCGTGGATCTTGCCCATCTACACGCTTCCGATGTTGGGCCCGAGGAGTGTTGTCGTCAGCAAACGAGCATGAGGCTTTTGAGCCCTGCAACCCTTTGATAGGGCGGTCGCTGTTTGGACGTCCGCGGCTGGTCGAACTCTCACATCGTTACCCAATATAAAATCCTATAGGATATGGGATTGAATTGCTCGCAGCATCGTGTTAGCCCTTGTGCATGTCAAGAGGCAAAAATATGCAGAACTCCAATCGACGCATGTCATCGGAAGACGTGGCGACCAGTGCCCTGATCCAGCGAAGCAGTAGTCTGGCGACAAGCGTCTACGACGCGATCTTTGGCCAGCTCATGTCGCTGAAGATCGCGCCCGGTTCACGTATCCCCGTGGACAATCTGGTCAGGCAATTGAGCGTCTCGCAGACCCCCATCCGAGAGGCGCTTGGTCGGCTCGAAGGCGAGGGGTTGGTGGTCAAGACCCACTTAATTGGATATAGCGCGGCCCCTCAAATTACCCGCCGCAGGTTCGATGAACTCTACGAGCTTCGACTGTTGCTCGAGCCGGACAGTGCGGCCAGAGCCGCGATCGCGATGGATGAGACGAGGTTAGCAGCACTTCGAGAAGCCGCTGGGGTCATGGGCGGTCGAGAGGGAAGCGATGAACGCATCCGCTACTCGACGTTTGCCCGCCAGGATGCCGTCTTTCACGACAGGATCATGGAATTTGCCGGAAACAAGCTTGTTCGAGAAGCGCTCAACCATCAACACACACACTTTCATATCTTTCGTTTGATGTTCCACTCGCGCGTAACCGAGGAGGCTCTCGACGAGCATGAAGCCCTTCTTGCCGCCTTCGCCGCGGGGGATGCCTGTGCCGCTGATAAGGCGATGCGTGAGCATATCGAGCATTCACGGGACCGGCTTCTGCTGGCGTTTGATTGAGGACGAGACATGGCCAATGTCGTGAGTATTGATCGGGAAAGGAGCAGCGACATGTCACAGAGCGATGACCTCGTCTGTCGCCCCGTTCTTCGCGCTGAAGGCCTGTCGAAGCAATACGGCCCGGTCACGGTATTGTCCGAGGTTACCCTCGATATCTTACCGGGCGAGATTCACGCAATCATCGGGGAAAACGGCGCGGGAAAATCGACGTTTATGCGTCTTTTGTCCGGCTATGCCGAGCCCACGGCCGGAACGGTCTCGCTGGCCGGCGAAGAGGTCACCTTCTTAAAGCCGGAGCAGGCGCAAAAAGCCGGAATTGTGCTTGTACATCAGGAGATCCTGCTTGCCGACGGGCTTACCGTCGCAGAAAATCTGTTCCTTGGTCGCGAGCTTATGCGCCGTGGACTGGCAGACGACCGAACAATGCGTCGTCTTGCTGCCGAAAAACTTTCAGAACTGGGATGTCTCGTCTCGCCCAACGCTTTGGTGCGTGACATTTCTCTTGCCGATCGCCAACTCGTGCAGATCGCGCGAGCCCTTCTTGACGACTACAAGCTTGTCATCTTCGACGAGCCGACGGCCGTTCTGACGGGGGAAGAGGTCGAAAGGTTGCTCGGCATTATTCTTCAACTGAAAGACCAGGGTGCCGCTGTCCTCTACATCAGCCATCGCCTCGACGAAGTGCAACGGTTTGCTGACAAGGTGACCGTGCTGCGGGACGGTAAGATGGTCGGGACTTTTCCGGGCCACACTCTAAGCCAGATGGAGATGGCACGGCTGATGGTCGGACGGGACCTCGCCGCTCTGTACCCGGAGAAGAGTGGCGAGTTGATTGGCGAAGTTATTCTAAGTGTCCAGAACCTTGCCGTACCTGGCTATGCCAAGGACATTTCCTTCAAAGCGCACAAGGGAGAAATACTTGGTTTCGCCGGCATGATCGGTGCCGGCCGGACGGAAGTGTTCGAAGGAATAATGGGTCTTCGCCCGGCAACCGGCACAGTGGAGCTGAATGGAAGGACGCTCGATGTGCGATCCCCGCGAGCGGGGATGGATGCCGGCATCGGCTATCTCACCGAGGACAGGAAGGGCAAAGGTCTCCTGCTGCAGGAGCGGCTTGCACCCAACCTCACTCTTTCTGCCCTTGGTCGATTCCATCCTGGACTCCTCATGCATAGACGGCGCGAGCAGACCGCGCTCGTCGACGCCGTCGACGAGTATGACATCCGCTTAAAAAGCTTCGGGGTTAATGCAGGCCAGCTTTCCGGTGGCAATCAGCAAAAGCTCCTGCTGGCCAAAGTGCTGCTTACCAATCCTTCCGTCGTGGTTATCGACGAACCGACCCGCGGCATTGATATCGCCAACAAGGCGCAGATCTACTCCTTCATTCAACGATTGGTTGGAGAAGGAAAGGCCTGCATCGTCATTTCTTCGGAAATGCAGGAACTGATCGGTGTCTGCGATCGGATCCTGGTGATGCGAGAGGGACGCATCACCGGCGAGGTGGCAGGTGACACGATGACCGAACACAACATAGCGCTTTTGGCCGCGGGCGGCGCGACGGCCACTGCGGATCAGGGAGGAAGACCATGACTGTCATTACGGGTTCGACGCCGGTTAAACCGGGGCGTGAATGGAATATCGGCTGGACGGACATAGGGCCGTTCCTGGCCCTTCTGGCACTCCTGCTGATCGGGTTCATGGTTAATCCAGATTTCCTTTCAACGACAAATCTTGGAAATGTCATCACTCGCAGTGCGTTCATCGCCATCATCGCCGTCGGTGCGACCTTCGTGATCTCCTCGGGCGGCCTCGACCTCTCGGTTGGTTCGATGGCCGCCTTCATCACCGGCATTACAATCATGTTCATGAACACCCTGGCACCAGGCTTTGGTACCTGGGCGATTCCGGCTGGAATGGTCGTCGCGATCGCTGCCGGCTTGCTCTGTGGGTTGCTGAACGGCTTGATCGTGACGATCGGCAAGATAGAGCCCTTCATCGCTACGCTTGGAACGATGGGAATTTTTCGGGCCCTCATCACCTACATGACGGACGGTGGCACGATCCCGATCGACCGGTCTCTGCGCGAAGCTTATCGCCCGGTCTATTTCGGCTCGTTCGTGGGTATTCCAATTCCGATCCTGATATCAATCGTTGTAGCGGCGGTGGCCTCCCTCATACTTTACAAGATGAAATATGGCCGCCGGTGCGCCGCGGTGGGGGCAAACGAAGACGTCGCACGATATTCGGGGATCTCCATCGTCAGGACCCGAACTATCGCCTATGTCATCCAGGGCGTCTGCGTCGCCATCGCTGCCATCTGTTACATTCCTCGCCTTGGCGCAGCCACGCCAACGACCGGCCTTCTGTGGGAACTCCAGGTCATTACGTCCGTCGTCATCGGCGGCACGGCTCTGCGTGGAGGAAAGGGGCACATCTGGGGGACGATGGCTGGCGCGGTTATTCTCGAGCTGATCGCCAACCTGATGGTGCTTTCCAATTTCGTTTCCGAATATCTCGTCTCCGGCGTTCAAGGCGTCATCATCATCATCGCGATGCTCATACAGAGGTTCTCGAAATAGCTCGTGTCCGGACCACGCGGGTGCCAATTCTCAGTCGGTCCATTTTCTTGGGAGGAATGAATGTTAGGTAAGAAGTGGATAGTGGCGGCCGCTCTCGGCTCGCTGCTGACGGCGGGGCATGCCCTGGCCGCAGACAAAAAGGTAATCGCGGTCTCTATCCCTGCGGCCGACCACGGCTGGACGGCAGGGGTCGTCTATCACGCGCAAACCGCAGCCAAAGAGATCAACGCAGCATTTCCGGACGTCAACGTGATTGTTAAGACGTCGCCGTCCGCAAGCGAACAGGTTTCGGCCATCGAGGATCTTTCCGCTTCAAGCAAGATCGATGCGCTGGTCATCCTGCCTTATTCCTCTGAGGAGCTGACCGAGCCGGTCAAGGCTATCAAGGATAAAGGCACGTTCGTGACTGTGGTCGACCGCGGACTGACGGATCCGACGATTCAAAGTCTTTATGTCGCCGGCGACAATATTGCCGTCGGTAAGAACACCGCGAAATACATGATCGATAAGCTTGGCGGCAAAGGCGACGTCGTCGTGCTGCGTGGTATTCCGACCGTGATCGATGATGAACGCATCAAGGGCTTCCAGGATGCCATCAAGGATACCAGCATCAAGGTGCTGGACATCCAATACGCCCACTGGAACAGCGACGAGGCATTCAAGCTGATGCAGGACTATCTGGCGAAATATCCGCACATCGACGCTGTTTGGGCCAACGACGATGATATGTTGCTCGGCGTTTTGGAAGCAGTCAAAGAATCTGGACGTAAGGATATCAAGCTTGCACTTGGCGGCAATGGCATGAAGGATATCGTCAAGAAGGTGATCGACGGTGACGCGATGACTCCGGTTGAAACGCCCTATCCGCCATCGATGATCAAGACCGCCATCTACATGACGGTCGCAAATCTCGTCGGCCAGGCACCCGTGCGCGGAACCGTAAAGCTCGACGCCCCTTTGATCACCCAAGCGAACGCCAAGGAATATTATTTCCCGGATTCCCCATTCTGAACAGCACATAGTCGGGGCGGCAATCGCCGCCCCATCGCCTGAAGTCAAGAGGAGTAGACCATGCCAGGCAAGAAGATACTGATGTTGACCGGTGAGTTCACCGAGGAATATGAAATTTTCGTTTACCAGCAGGCTATGGAGGCTGTCGGACATACGGTTCACGTCATCTGCCCGGACAAGAAAGCCGGAGATTTGATCAAGACCTCGCTCCATGATTTCGAGGGCGATCAGACGTACACCGAAAAACTCGGCCATTTCTTTACGATCAACAAGACGTTTTCGGAAGCGGAAACGCAGCTTGAACAATACGACGCTGTCTATTGCGCCGGCGGTCGCGGTCCGGAATATATCCGCACCGACAAGCGCATCCAGGCGATCGTTCGGCATTTCCACGAGAAACAAAAACCGATCTTCACCATTTGCCATGGTGTGCAGATTCTCATCGCGGTCGAAGGTGTGGTGCGCGGCAAAAAGGTGGGTGCCCTTGGTGCCTGCGAGCCGGAAGTGACGTTGGCGGGAGGGACCTATATCGACCTGTCGCCAACAGAAGCCTATGTCGACGGTACGATGGTTTCTGCCAAGGGCTGGACCGCACTTGCTGCTTTCATCCGGGAGTGCTTGAAAGTACTCGGAACGGAGATACGCCACAACTGATGACCAGGGCTGGCGCTCAGCGCCAGCCCTTTTTGGTCACTCTTTGAACGATATTGAGACGTTCATCCACCCCAAAATGCATAAGCCGGGTTTGGGTATCTGCGACAGCGGCCGACTGCCGGTGCCAGTGCCGCGATAGATCGTCCTATTCAAACTATCTGTTGTTCTCCGCCGCGGGCTGCAAGTCGGGCTGCACTGTTTTCTTCGACCTTTCACGACAGCTGACCTGTCCTCGGCTTTGACGTCGCCGAATTGAATGGCTGCGATCGTCGCCGTATTTTTCGGCAGGCCATGTCGATTGGGCCCGGGTTATTAATCTCAGCGACGGCGTTTCAGGAAGGGGCACGATGAGGGCGGGACATCTACGAGCGCCACGAGCACGTTTGTCGTGGCAATCCCGATGGCGCTTGAAAGATTTGAAGCCCTAGTTCTTCTACTGAGATGGTCGAGCGGAAATCTGCCGGCGTCAATCGATCCATCCGAACATGTTAACGAGACAAAGGATTGGACTGCGCTCCCTGCCTCAGGGAATCCTTTTGCTTCGACCCCCGAGATGGATTCGACAGCCTTGACGCCTGATCCGAGCGGCGCCACGTTTTTGAAATCACATTGCAGGAGCCCAAATGAAACTGTTCCACTCCACTTCGGCCGCGCACCTGCGAGGCATTTATCGGCACGGTTTGTGACCGTCGGCGACGTCATCGCCAATTTCGAAAGAGTTGAGAGCAACTTTGCGTCTGGTTCACGTCTTCAACCGACCCGGAAAGGCCCTGGGCTCAGCACTGGCATTGTCGACAACAAAGAGTTCCGACTGACTGTCGACGTCGATGAAAACGACGAACGGTTCTGGAAATACGCCGATTGAGCGAAAGAGAACTCGATCTTGCCACTCAGTTCCGCATTCATATGGCCGATGGCTGGAATTCGGCGTCGTGGTATCTGCTGTTCGGCTGGGTGCCGCCAGTAAAGATCCTGGAAGTCGTACTGACCAGGACGGGACGCCGTGTGGAAGACTGGGGGGAGTACTATCCGCAGGTAACAGCGCTCGTCCTGTAACGTGTGAGGGGCGGTACGGTTGGCATCGGACGACCATGCGGGTGTCGCGGTGCCGAGGGGCGCCGCGACATTTGGTTTACCGTGGCATGATTCCCGGCTGGTCGGTGGGGAACTTGGCAATATCCGCAAGACTGACATTGAGATGCTGGGCGACAAGTGCTGCCGGCGTATGGGTGAGCCAGGACGACAGGCCCACCTCCTGATATTCCGCCACCTTGAAGACGGCAACGAACTGCAGATCCGTCTTTCCGGTGTTCTCGATGATATGGCCCTGGCTTCTCTTCACGTATCCGATGTCGCCTGGCCGGAAGTCGGCGGTCTGGCTGCGCGGACCGGCATCGAACACAGTCATGCGGCCTTCACCCTTGATCCAGTACTGCCATTCGTCGGCATTCGGATGCCAATGCATCTCGCGTACAGCTCCAGGCTTGATCGTCTCAATCGCAGCGGCAATGGTTTTGGAAACCTTGAAGCTACTGCTGTCCGCAAGCTGGAGCGTGCCGGATGCGTTCTGCTTCAGCGGTGCGGATGACGTCAGCTTGTAGGTGAAAGGATAGGGTGGCAGGCCGGCCGCGGCGACGGCTTCCTGATCGGCCGACAGCGGACCGGGTTCCTTGCCCTGGAAGATCCAGAGATCCTGCAACGGGATGTTCTTGAACGTATCCTGCGAGACGCCGAAGTTCTTGGCCAGCAGCTCGGGCGAGGTATGGGCCAGCCAGTCGGTCAGAAGCAGCGTGCCATATTCGGACTGATCGCCTTCGTCGAAGACGATCACAAACTCGCAACCATCAGGCCCGAGCCCCTGCAGCGAATGCGGAAAACCGGCTGGAAAATACCAGAGGTCGCCAGCTTCGACATCCTGCACATAGGCGCGTCCCTGGGCGTCGAGAACCGTGACGCGGCAACGCCCGTTCGTCATGATCGCCCACTCGGCGGCGCGGTGCCAGTGCATCTCGCGGATGCCGCCGGGACCGAGGCGCATGTTGACGCCGGCGACCGCGTCCGAGATCGCAAAATCCGCCTTGGTGACCTGGCGAGCCCAGCCACCGTTCTGGATGCGCTTGGCGGCATTGTTGAACGATCCCCAAAACAGCTGCATATCGCCCACATCGGTCGCCGGCGGGCTCTGAAAGGAAGGAAACTGCTCATTGATTGCGGGATTCTTCGGGCCTGGATCGGAGAGGCCGGCCGGATTGGCATTGATGGCACCTTCGGCCGGCTGGTCGGGATTGCCGAAGCTGGCTGCGTGGGCAGCGCCTGCCGCGAGCGCCGTGCCTCCCATCGCTCCGAGGGCAAGGACTGTCCGTCTTGATAGAGGTTCCATGGCTATTACTCCTTTAACGTGGATGGGGGAGGGCTATTCCGCCGGCGCCTGTGCACCGGCGATTGGCCGTCTTCGGCTGACGAGCTCGCTCAGTTTTTCAAGGTAGAGGTAGACGACAGGAGTGGTGTAGAGCGTCATGACCTGACTGATCAGCAGGCCGCCGACCATCGCATAGCCGAGCGGCTGGCGAAGCTCCGAGCCGGTGCCGTGACCGAGCATCAGTGGTACGCCGGCCAGAAGGGCCGCAGACGTCGTCATGATGATCGGGCGGAAGCGGAGGAGACAGGCTTGCCGGATCGCGTCCTCCGCCGACAGCCCCTGCTCGCGCTGGGCGGCGATGGCGAAATCGACGATCATGATGCCGTTCTTCTTCACGATGCCGATCAGGAGAATGACGCCAATCAGGGCGATGACGGTAAAATCAAAGCCGAAGAGCCAAAGCATCGCCAGCGCGCCGAGGCCGGCTGAGGGGAGAGTGGACAGGATGGTCAACGGATGGACGTAGCTCTCGTAGAGCACGCCGAGGATCAGATAGATCACGGCGATCGCGGCAAGCACCAACAGGGGCTCGCTCGCCAGTGAACTTTGATAGGCTTGGGCGTTTCCCTGGAAGCTACCGATGACGGTACCCGGCTTGCCCATTTCCGTTTCGGCCTGGCCGATGGCGGCCACCGCTTGGCTGAGCGCCACACCCTTGGCGAGATTGAAAGAAAGGGTGACAGAAGGGAATTGGCTCTGGTGATTGACGGCGAGAACCGCGGTTGGTTCGGTCGTCTGCTTGACCAGCTGGTTGAGCGGCACCTGTTCGCCAGTCAGGGGCGACTTGATGTAGAGACCGTTGATCGCAAGCGGCGAATTCTGGAACTGTGGAGCAAGTTCAAGCACGACATGGTAACTGTTCAGGTCAGTGAAATATTGCGTTACCTGACGCTGCCCGAAAGCGTCGTAGAGCGTGTTGTCGATCGTCTGCGGCGCGATGCCGAAGCGCGACGCCTGGTCGCGGTCGATCGTCAGCGTCACGGTCGCTCCGCCATTCTGCTGGTCCGTCGCAACGTCGGCAAGTTCAGGCAGGGTCTTGAACTTGGCGAGCAGCCTGGTTGACCAGTCGTCCAACTCCTGCGCGTCACCGTCCTGCAGCGTATACTGGAACTGCGTGGCGGAGCTCCTGCCACCGACATTGATGTCCTGAGACGACTGCAGGAAGAGCTGAGCGCCCTGCATCTGCGCTAGCTTCGGTCGCAGCCTGTTGATGATCTCGGTAGCAGAGGCGTCGCGTTCCTCCTGGGGTTTCAGCGTGATGAACATGCGCCCGGTGTTGGCCGTCTGCCCCGAGCCACTGCCAATTGCCATACCGATGGTTGCCACGCCGGGATCGCTGGCAACGATCTTGCCTGCTTCGGTCTGGAGGCGTGCCATTTCGGCAAACGAGATGTCCTGGGAGCCTTCGAGAAGGCCGGTGATCAGACCGGTATCCTGGATTGGGAAAAACCCCTTCGGAATGTTGACGAAGAGAAAGCCGGTTGCCGCCAGCGAGGCGAGAAAGGCAATCATGGTGAGGCGATGGTGACGCAGTGCAATGTCAAGCGTGCGGCGATAGCCCCCAAGAAGAAGGTCGAACGCATGCTCGAATGCATAATAGAGTTTTCCATGGCCGGACGCTTCTTCAGGCTTTAGGAACCGGGCGGCCATCATCGGCGTAATAGTCAGTGAGACGAGCGCGGAGACGCCGATCGTCATCGTCACGGTGATGGCGAACTCTCGGAATAGTTCGCCGACTATTCCGCTCATCAGAAGCAGCGGAATAAAGACCGCGACGAGCGAGATGCTGATCGAGATGATGGTGAAGCCGATTTCTCGCGCACCATCGATTGCCGCCTGCTTGGGTGTCTTGCCCATCTCCATGTGACGATGAATATTCTCGACCATGACGATCGCATCGTCGACGACGAAACCGACGGCAATGCTAAGCCCCATGAGGGAAAGATTATCGAGGCTGAAGCCGGCGACATACATCAGAGCAAGCGTAGCCAGCAGCGCTAGCGGCACTGTGACGCTTGGTATGGCCGTTGCCCATAGATTGCGCAGGAAGATGAAGATGACCATGACGACGAGCGCGATCGTGATCATCAGCGTGGTTTCAACGTCGAGCACCGAGGCACGGATCGTAACCGTCCGGTCACTGAGGATGGACAGGTGAATGGCCGCAGGCGCGATCGCCTGAAGCTGCGGCAACGCCGCTTTGATTTGATCGACGGTGTCGATGACATTGGCGCCCGGCAGCTTGAAGATTGGTAGCAGGATCGCGGGTTTGCCATTCGCCCATGCGGCGAGTTGAGTGTTCTCCGGCCCGTCGATTGCCTGACCGATATCGCTGATGCGCACCGGGGCGCCGTCCCGATAGGCGATGATCGCGTCATTCCATGGTGCGGCCTTCAGCAACTGATCGTTGTCATAGATCGTAAACGTGCGCTCCGCGCCCTGCACGCTGCCTTTCGGCGCGTTGCTTGTTATGCCAGTGACGGCGGTCCTGACATCCTCGAGCGACAACCCCATGTTTGCGATCTTTCGCGGGTCGATCTGAAGGCGCACGGCAGGCTTTTGCTGGCCAAGGATCAGGACTTGCGAAACGCCGTTGAGCTGGCTGATGTGCTGGGCGAGAACGCTCTCGGCATAATCGTCGACCTGGGTGAGTGGCAGTGCGTCCGAAGTCAGCGCCAGCACCATGATCGGCGGGTCGGCTGGATTGACCTTGCGGTAGGTCGGTGGCGACGGCAGTCCGGTCGGCAACTGCCCCCCCGCAGCATTGATCGCCGTCTGGACGTCCTGGGCGGCGCTGTCCACATTACGCGACAGATCGAACTGGAGGGTAATCGAACTGCTGCCGAGCGTGCTCGTCGACGTCATCTGGGTGACGCCGGGAATCTGGCCGAACTGCCGCTCCAGTGGCTGCGTGACGGACGAGGCCATCGTCTTCGGATCGGCGCCCGGAAACTGCGTTGACACCTGGATTGTGGGGAAGTCAACCTGCGGCAAAGGTGCGACAGGCAGCAGAGGATAGGCGACGACACCGATCGCAAACAGCGCGGCCATCAGCAGAGAGGTGGCAATTGGTCTTTGAATGAACCATGAGGAGATAGACATCATCCTACTCCTTCTGCGCTGCAACGGATGAAGACTGCTGCACGGAGACATGCGTGCCCGCATCGAGCCGATACTGACCGGCAGTCACGACCTGCTCGTTGCCGGTCAGTCCGCTTGTGACGACGGCGCGGCCGTTTTCGATCGGCCCGGGGGCAACCTTGCGGATGGCGGCATTGCCGTTGCTGTCGATAGTATAGACGAAGAAGCCATCCGCGCCCCGCTGCAGCGCCGCCGACGGCACCGTGATCGCTTGATGAAGTGTTTTCTGCTTAATCCGCAGCACCACGAACTGTCCCGGCCACAGAGCCTCGTCCCGGTTCTCAAAAGTGGACTTGATGCGGATGGTGCCGCTGTTCTGGTCGATCACGTTGTCGATCAGGGAAAGCGTGCCGGTCGCGAGTGTGGTGGACTGGTCCATCGACAGCGCGATGACCTCCACCGGACCCGACTTCATCGCATCCCGCACTGCGCCCAGATCGTCTTCCCGGAGCGTCGACAGCACCGAGATCGGTTGCGTCTGCGTGATCGTCACGATCGGCGTGGTGTCGGTGGTATGAACCTGGTTTCCTGCATCGACCCGGCGGACACCGGTGCGCCCATCGATCGGTGACCTGATTTCGGTATAGGATAGCGAAACATCCGCAGCCTCCTTGGCCGCCTGGTCTTCGGCAAGCTGGGCCGTGGCGCTTGCTACCTGGCTCTGCTGCTGTTCGACGGTCTCCTGGGTTGCAATCTGCTGCTGGGAAAGCTTCTCGTCCTTGGCAAGCAGATATTGGGCATTGGCAAGGTCCGCCTGGTCCTGCTTAATCTTCGCAGCAGCCTGATCGGCGGCCGCTTGATAGGGACGGGGGTCGATAATGGCAAGAAGATCGCCCTTTTTGACCGTCTGTCCTTCCGTGAACAGGACGTTCTGAAGTTGGCCGTCGATCCGGGGCGTGATGTTGACCGTATAGTTCGCTTGAACAGTGCCAAGACCGTCAAGGTAAACCGGTACTTCTTCCATCGACGGTGCGGCAACCTGAACCGGCACTGCCGGAGCGCCAGCCGCGGGCGCCGCCGCAGTCGGCTCGCTCCCGGCGAACCAGAACAACGCTGCCGACACGCCTGCAATCGCAAGGACAATGACGGCGGCCGCGACGGCAGATCGCCTATGCTTTGGGGGGGCGGCAATGATGCGGATAGTCGTCATTCTAGGCTCCAGACTAGGAAGATTGAACCATTGTGTGTGCGGCACTGCGTCAGCGGAAAGGCGGCCGATCGTGATGATATGAAGTCGCTTGCCGTTGGGCGTCCTCGCGGATGCGGACAGGCAGGTATTGCGGCTGCATCCAGAGGCCCCCGGCATGGCGCGCCGCATCGATGGCGTTTTCAAGTCGGATCGAGATTGACTTGCTGATGCCGTCCAATATTCGGGCCAGGACGGTTGGCTTCGTTTTGAACCTGGACATAGCGTCCTCCTGTCAGTGAATGTGACGACAGGAGGCTACGACTGGAGGAGCATCCGCACATCTATACCCAAGTCTAGTCGGGTCTCTCGAAAGGTATGTGCCAACCGGCCGGCGGCGAGAAATCGGCCCCATGCCCCGACACCCACTCGCGCCAGCCTCATAGACCCCGGAGGCCCACTTCTATGCGAGGATAGCTGCTTGCAGATGGCTAGATTACCGGGAGCCGACAAGCGGCGGTCACGGCCTGGACGCGATTGACGACACCCAGCTTCTGCTCGGCGGAGCGCAGATAGGCATTGACCGTACGGCTGCTGAGATTGAGGATGACCGCAATTCTTCGCTGCTCTTGCCTGCAATCGCTGATGTCAGGCAGTCCAGCTGGCGGCTCGACAACCGCTATCTCTGGGCTTTGTCTCCAGTGAATCCATCGAGCGCTTTCGTGAGGTCGAGAACCGATGTTGCCATTCTCGCGCTTGCCGGAAGCCAGCGCGGGTCCGGACAACATCGTCAGGTATTGCTGTCGATGGGCATCGTGCAGAGAAATTCAGATGGTCCTTACCGAGCCGCACTGCTTTGATTAACGACGATGCTCGTCGCTACAGTGTCTCCCACTGGAGCCTCTGCAACTCAATTGTTTCTCGGCCGTCAGTGGCCGAGCGCTGACTCAAGGCAACCGATCAGCTTCTCGATATCGACCGGCTTGCCGAGAAAGGCGAAGGCGCCGCCGTTGATTGCCGTATTGCGCGTCCGGTCATCCTTGTACGAAGTGACAAAGATCATCGGGGGATGGCCCGAATGCTTGCTCAATTCAGCCTGCAACTCGATCCCACTGAGACCGGGCATCTTCACATCGACGAGCATGCAATCGATTGCGGATCGCGGTTCGAAGGCAAGGAACTCTTCTGCCGAGGCGAACAACCGGCACTCGTAACCGCAGGACTTCACGAGGTCGTCCATGGCTTCACGGATGGCCTGGTCGTCGTCGACGACGGCTATGGTAGGGATTGGGGGCAATGAAACGACCTTCGCTGACTGCTTTCTAGTGGTTGTTATGCGCCCCTGACCGCTTCAAAGATACCATACTAAGATACAGGTGGTGGTACGCCTTCGCCCAGCATTTCGGCCTTTCGCACAAGGTCAGCGACTGAGCGAACTTCCATTTTCCGCATCACATTGCCACGATGCAACTTCACCGTAACCTCGCTGATGCCAAGCTTATAGGCGATCTGCTTGTTCATCAGCCCCTGGACCACGGCCTCCATGACCTCGCGCTCGCGTGGCGTGAGGCTTCCCGCAAGCGAGGCAACGGCTTCGCTCTGTTCGCTCTGGCGCCGGCGCGCGGCGTCCCGCTCCATCGCGGCCGCCACCGCGTCTAGAATGTCCTGATCCTTGAACGGCTTGGTCAGAAAATCGACGGCGCCGGCTTTCATTGCTCGCACGCTCATCGGTATGTCCCCGAATCCGGTCATGAAGACGATGGGCATCTTGCTGCCAATGCGCTCCAACTGCGTCTGGAAATCCAGTCCGCTAACGCCAGGCAAACGGACATCGAGCAGAATGCAGCCGGGGCGATTGAAATTTGCCGTTTCCATGAATGCCGTCGCGCTCTCGAACGCCTCCGCGTCGAACTTCATTGAGCGGAACAGATCCGTCAGCGCTTCTCGCATCGACAAGTCGTCGTCGACGATGAAGATCACAGGTGCGGCTGGCTCCTTCCGGAGCTTGCGTGCATCAGGCATGTTCCACCTCCGGCTTTATCAGCAGGCGCATCTCGAAGATCGCACCACCTTCGGGATGATTGGTTCCGTCGAGTGTTCCGCCACGGGCCTCCAGCGTACTGCGGCAAATTGATAGACCCATGCCGATGCCGGTCGCCTTGGTCGTGAAGAACGGGGCAAACAGCTTATCTTTCGCATCTTCTGTGATCCCGGGGCCAGAGTCACGCACTGAGATGCAGACATGCTCGATATCAGGTCGCTCCATCGCTATCCTGATGATCCGCTCCGCACTGCCGGCCTCATCCATTGCTTGGATAGCATTGGTGATAAGATTGATCAGCACCTGCTGTAGCTCGATCTTTACGGCAGAAACAGGCGGGATGTGAGGCTTCTGGTGGTCAATAAAAACGGTGACGCCGCTCCGCTGAAGCTCGTGCTCCATCAGGGCCATTGTTTCGTCGGCGAGCCTGTCCAGGCTGACATTCTCAAGCTTATTGCTCGAGGGGGAAAGGAGGCTGCGCGTGTTCTGGATGATCTCACTTGCCCGCAGGCTGTCGCGGATCATTCTCTCTGCCGAACGGCGCACGGCCGCAAGGTCGGGAGGATCACGATCAAGCCATCTCAGCAGCGTCTGTGAGTTCACGACGATCGCACCGAGCGGTTGGTTGAGTTCGTGTGCAAGTGATGCCGACATCGCGCCAACCGTCGCTGCCCTCGATGCCATCGTCAGCTCAGCCTGCGCTTCGGCCAAGGCCTTCAGAGCCATTTCGCGCTGGGTAATGTCGACCATGCTGACCACGACGCGGTTGAAAGCGGAGGGATCTTCGGGGAAGGAGATGCTGAGTAGCACGAGTTTGCTTTCGCCATTGTCCGACTGTACCTCGACCTTGTCTTCGAAGACCGTTTCGCCGTCCATGATCGCCTGAAGCACGTCAAGGAATTTCTCGTGCCTGGGAATGGTGGGGCGCCGAAGTATGCCGACCGCGGGGGACTCAGGCCCCAGCATCTCGCGCGCTGCTTCGTTTGCCGCGACGAAGCTGATGAGATCGACGCAATGATCGACGACGGCGGGATTGGCACGGGCATGCGCCTTGATGTCGGTGATGCCCTGCGCCCGGAGATCCATCAGATAGCTGCGTACCTTAGAATAGTCGCGCTCCCAGAGCGCAATACGGGTTCGGTCGAAAATCGAGCGGTATCTTGCCTCGCTTTCCTTCAGCGCGGAATTGATCGAATGCAGGGTAAGGCGCGAGGTCTCCGTCTTCAGGAGCAGCATGGTCGTCACGAACAGCGCAGCAAGAGCGACGATCATGCGGATCGTCGACTGAAGGTCTGCATCGTCGGCATGTGTCATGGCGTAGGAAAGAAGTGTGAGAACGGCACACGTTGCCGCGATGACAAGCAGGCCGATGCGCGTTATTGCTTGGGCGGCGAGCATCATGGTGACGACATAGAGAACCGCGATGGCCCCCTCGATATCGGTGAAAGTATCGACGTAAAAGACCGCTGCGGCCAGCGCCACTGCAATCAAGCCGAAGGCCAAGTTGTGGCCTCCATGAGCATCGCGAGCGCGAAGTATTGTTGATGCGATAGACATTGTTCCCCAGTCTGTTTGGCTGCGAGCATACCCTCTTATTGGCGCGATCTAACCTATACACAGGTGTTGTCGGGCTGGGTAGGAGCAACCATATCGCTGGAGGCCATTCGCCGTCTTGTATGATAGCATTGCTATTCAGCGTGGATGTGGAGTGCCGACATTCGCAGACATCGCCGCGTTGCCGCTGCCGATCAAGCAGTCGTTTCCTGCGCAAACTGTGCCGGAGCGGACACGTTGCGCTGAAAGTTCAGGTTCAGCGAACCCAATGGCATCGTTCCCATGAGCGTGACCAAAACGGCCCGGGAACGATGGCATAGGAACCGTCGGCATAGACAAGCACGGCGCTTTCACGTTGTTGGGCGATAGGGGGGAAGGCGGCGTGCTTTGAAGTTGAGTAAGCGTGCCAGTCACTGCCTTCCGCTGTGCATTCGCCTTGGGGCGGTGGATTTGGATGGCAACAACAGGGACCTTGCTGCTCAGGCTTCGGATCCCGAGCTGGTCGGCCATGGCGAGCTCAATTCTGGTTCCGGTTGGTGGAAATTTTTGCCCGGACGGCCACGGGCGCCGGCACAAACGAAACGTGCCCGCTGCTGCGGAACTGCACCCAGTAACCCAAGGCCATGAAGACCGAGCCGCCGATCAGATTGCCAAGGGTGACCCAGACCAGATTGTGGATCGCACCGGCAAGGGTGATGTTTGCGGGATGATCGCCCATCAGCGCCATGGAGAAGGTGAACATGTTGGCGACCGAGTGCTCGTAACCGGCGGCGACGAAAATCGTGATCGGCCAGAAGATCAGCATGATCTTGGCAGCCGCATTTTCGGTGCGCCCCGCCATCCAGATCGCCAGGCACACCAGCCAGTTGCATAGGATGCCGCGGGCGAAGAGCTCAACAGAGCTCGCCGACATCTTGGCCGAGACAACCGCAAAGAACTCCTGGCTTCCATCGCCCAGAAGCACGCCGCCGCCCGCCATGTGGAATAAGCCGGCGAGGATCGCTGCGCCGATCAGGTTGCCAATCCATGCAATGCACCAGACGAGCATCATGTCCGAAAGGCGGGCGCGCCGCGTTAGCACGGCGAGCGGCATATACATCGCCGTTCCGGTAAAAAGATCGGAACCGGCGAACACAACGATCGTCAGTGCGGACGAGAAGACCACACCCATGATGAGATGCGACCAGGCTGGATCAGCGTGAGCGCCGGCAGTGAACATGATGATGTCACCGAACCCGATATAGGCGCCGGCCATAGCCGCTCCAATGAGGAACGCCAAGAATTGTTTCCGGGCGATGAGTGCCTTGTGTTCGCCAGACTCGGCGAGATGGATGATAGATTCCTGGTACACGACGAGATCCTCGCATCTTGCCCGGATCGAACCGAGCGCTTCGCTGGGTAATGTAACGAGGCTAGTCGGAGACAGTGCTTTGCTGAATAATACCTATGTGTAGGTCGACAAGCGGAAGGTGTAGGCCTTGGCGAGCGTGACGACTGTCGACCGCCGCAGAAACCAAAGCATGTTGCTGCAGCGTACAATTTCTCCCCGGCGACGTCGTCGCCGGGAGAGCCTTGTCAGGAACAGGGCGAGCGGTTAGCCGTTGCTGGCAGCCACCATCACAGGCACGCCCTTGTAGGACGGCGTACCCGACAGGCGGTCATAGTGGCGCAGAGACACGACCGCGTTCATTTCCGGATAGTAGCCGGCAACCGAACCCTTTGGAATATTGTATTCGACTGCCGTAAAGCCACGCACGAGATGAGCTGCCTCGTCAGCTCCAACAAGGCCACGAATGTCAATCCGGTCGCCATCCTTGAGGCCGCGCCTGGCCAAATCGTCCTTGTTCATGAAGATCACGTCGCGCCGGCCGAAGACACCGCGATAGCGGTCGTCGAGGCCGTAGATCGTCGTATTGTATTGGTCGTGGCTGCGGATCGTGGTCAGGACGAGAGCATCCGGGTTCTTGATCAGCGGATCCTCGTCGAGACCGGGGGCGACAAGGAAATTCGCCTTGCCGTTCTCAGTATTCCACCGACGGAAGGAGGCCGCGACATCGAGCCGGAATCCACCGCGCACGCGCGCACGCTTGCTGAACTCGTGGAAGTCAGGAAAGACCTCCTCGATTTTGTCGCGAATGCGGTCGTAGTTGGCGATCAGCCCATCCCAATCGATGCCGTACCGATCACCAAGCGTCGCCTTGGCAATATTCGCAATGATCGCCGGCTCAGACTTCAGAACATCGCTCGGCGGTTTCAGGAAGCCGCGTGAGGCGTGAACCATCGACATGGAATCCTCGACCGTCACAGCCTGAGGACCAGAGGCCTGCGTGTCGAGATCGGTTCGGCCAAGACAGGGCAGAACAAGTGACGTCTTTGCCGTCAGGAGATGCGACCGGTTCAGCTTGGTGGCGATGTGGACTGCAAGGTCCAGCTTACGCATGCCCCCGAAAGTCGCCTCCGGGTCGGACATGGCGACGGCAAGATTTCCGCCGAGGCAGATGAGCGCCTTCGATTCGCCCGCGATGATGGCTTCCACGGCCTCGATCGCATTATGGCCCTTGTCTCCCGACGGGCGAAAGCCGAATGCACGCTCCATGCCGTCGAGGAGCGCCTTGTTCGGAATCTCTGTGATGCCGACAGTGCGGTCGCCCTGAACATTGGAGTGGCCACGGATGGGAGCGATGCCGGCACCCTGCCGGCCCATGTTGCCTCGGAGCATCAGGAGATTGGCGATTTGTTGCACGTTGCCGGTGCCGTTAGCGTGCTGGGTGATGCCCATGCCGTAACAGACGATCACATTCTTCGCCTTAACGTAAACGTCGGCTGCACTCTCGATGATGTCCTTCGTAAGTCCGCTGACCGCGACGATCTGATCCCAACAGGTGGCTTCGACATCCGCACGCACGGCATCGAGGCCGACCGTATGCTCCTCGATGAACGCGCGATCGAGCACACCGGAACCGCCTGCTGCGATATCGGCGGCATCACGCTCCAACACAGCCTTCATCAGGCCTTTGAGTGCAGCGAGGTCGCCGCCCGTTCGTACCTGATGATAGGCCGAGGCGATCGGTGTCGATGACAGCGTCACCATTTCGATGGGGTCCTGCGGCGCCGCAAAGCGCTCGAGTGCGCGCTCCTTCAGCGGATTGAAGACGATGATCGGCACGCCACGGCGCGACGCATTGTGCAGCGTCGTCATCATGCGCGGGTGGTTTGTGCCGGGATTATGACCGAAGCTGAAGATCGCGTCTGCGTAGTCGAAATCCTCCAGCGTTACCGTGCCCTTGCCCACGCCGATCGACTTCGGAAGCCCGACGCTGGTCGCCTCGTGGCACATATTGGAACAATCGGGAAAGTTATTGGTCCCATAGGCGCGGACGAAGAGCTGGTAGAGAAACGCAGCTTCATTGGAAGAACGGCCCGACGTATAGAACTCGGCCTTGCTGGGATTGTCGAGCTTGTTCAGTTCGTCGGCGATGAGCTTGAACGCCGCACTCCACTCGATTGGTTCGTAGCGATCTTCTTCGGGGTTGTATCGCATCGGGAAGCACAGACGGCCGGTATCTTCCAGTTGGTGGTCGGTCCAATTCCAGAGATCAGCAACCTTGTGGCGGGCGAAGAATTCCGGGCCGGCCCGTTTTGCCGTCGATTCCCATGTGACGGCCTTCGCACCGTTTTCGCAGAACTCAAATGACGAGGTATGTTTGGGGTCGGGCCATGCGCAGCCGGGGCAATCGAAACCATTCGGCTGATTGGCCTTCAGCAGCGTCAGTGTGCCCTGCGCGACGACCTGTTGATGGGCAAGCGTCTTGGCGACCGCCTTGAGCGCGCCCCAACCGCCCGCCGGATGATCGTACTGTTCGATGCCTTCGGGACGCTGATCCTTCATATTCGAAACTCCTTCGATCCTGTGCGGTCGCGTGACCGCCGCAATTGATTGGCACATCAGTCGGGAGAGCCTAGCAACAGGTAGGACCGCTGCACACTATACGGAGGCATAGGGCCGTTACGGACCGTTCGAGCCGTGCCCTCAAGGACGGCAGAAGACGCAAGCACGACATAACTGATCCCACGTGGTCGGTCGGCATTGGGCGGGCGACCTGGTGAAACCGGTCGAGCAGGGCGACACCGGCATCAAGGGCGAAGATCAGCACCGCAACCACAAAATTGCAAAATTAGACTTCGCGACCATAGCCCCGTTGATGGTGCCGTGCAGGTTTCGCTCCTGTGCCGACCTATCAAAGCTTCTGGTTCTTACAAAAAGAAAGGCCGTCTCCGGGCGGATGGAGACGGCCTAGGGCGGACCTTGAAGGATCCGCAGCTTCGGGTGGAGGGGAGGACACCGAAGCCTGGTAGCTGGGAGGAAGCTACTCGCCTCATCGAGGGTTGAGGCGACGAATAAAAGTTAGTCCGATCTTGCCGGCCACGTAACTAGACTTAGGTATTGGGCCGCCTAGACGAGCAGCCGATTTCGAGCTGTCTGCAGGCACTGCTTTTCTCTAGCGCCATCGACGAGCCGCAAGCAAAGGTTCTGTCGGCTAACCATATCGCTCAAGGGAAGTTGCCATGGACAGATGAACAGCAGCCAAAAACCGCAGCCTTGCACTCGCGACGCCAACCGACCTCGGTTCCAATGCGACCAAGGACAATGCGACAGGGCTGACCGCTTTTCTTGCGGACGTCTTTGCAGCCGCGGCGCGGTGGTGATCTGTGCCTCCTAGACGACCATCTTCGCGTCGATGTTCTGCACGTTGGTCTGCGCCGATTGCACCGATGCCTCGGCTTGGCTGACAGCAATCTTATAGTTGGTCGGATCAATCTCCATCAGCAGGTCGTAATCGTCGGATCCGGGTGGTCGGTTCCTATCCCGCCCTCAGACCAGCTCTGTCTTCGGTGACATAGTTGCCGCTTCAGCAGGTCATAGAATTTGAATTCCGATGCCGCGTCTCGTTCGGACCGCTACCCACTTGGACAACCGTAGATTGCGTAATCTGATGACGGCCCCTGGCTATGTTCCCTTAATTTCGTTTGGCATTTGCGGACAAATTTGTAATTGGTCCGGGCTGGATTGCTGGTTTCGTATCAACAAAGCGTGATAAAGCTTTCTATCATAAAAGCATCATCCGTATGTCACAGGACCGTCAAGGAAGGCCAATAGCGCTCGGGCAACACGCGCCGCTTGCCCAGTGGCGCCAATTCTGGAGCCAGGACATGACGACCGAAATCTCACGTCGAATCTTTCTGCAATCCGCCGCTGCGTCGGTAACACTTCCTTTTTTTGTCTCGGGGGTCCACGCGGCGGACAGAACTGTCATCGACGTGATGACCGATGGCGATACCAACGTGACCGACTGGTGGACAAACACGCTTGCGCCAATGTTCGAAAAAGCCAATCCCGACCTATCGCTGAACGTCGTTATCACCCGCGCAAACGGTTCGAATGATGTGGTCGGCCAGCGTGTTGTTGCCGCGATGCAGGCAAAGACCGATCCCAAGGTTGATTACTTCGAAGAATTCGATCCGCGCCGCGTGCCGGGCGCGGCAGAGTCCGGCGCATTCGAACCGGTCGACACCAAGAAAATTCCGAACCTTGCGCTGGTCAATCCGGGAAGCATCGAAATTCCGCAGGATATTCCCTATCGCGCCAGCCAAGTCTTGCTTGCCTATAACAGCGCCGTGGTCTCGCCGCAGGACGTGCCGAAGACGTGGGCTGATCTGATCGCCTGGATCAAGGGGCATCCGGGCCAATTCATCTATTGCCGGCCCGATAAGGGTGGATCGGGCGCCTATATGGTGACGCGCGCCATTCATGAAGTGAACAACCGCGATTTCTCGCTGTTCAAGGCGGATAATTTTGACGCCGATGTCGCCAAGAAACGTTTTGCCGGCGCCTGGGACATTCTAAAAGATATCGAGCCCTACCTCTACGACAAGGGCTCCTATCCGGCGGGTAACAACCCCACGCTTCAGCTATTTGCCGGTGGCGCGGTATCGATGATCACCGCCTGGTCCGATCAGTCGTTGCAGGGGATCTCGCAGGGCGCGCTTCCCGACACGACCAAGCTCGCCCAGCTTCAGGACCTTCCCTTCTGCGGCGGATATGCCTTCTCGTCGATCCCCTCTCAGGCAGCGCATAAGGATGCCGCCTTCAAGCTCGCCAACTTCATGCTGACGCCACCCGTCCAGGAGCAGATGCTCAAGGACTTTGGCGCCTTCCCGAGCATTGAGTGGTCCAACCTTTCGCCCGACCTGGCAGCCAAATACAAGGATGTCGTCTCCACCAAGATGCCCTCCTTCCCCGGTGGCCAGTGGAGCGCGGCGTTGAACGACGGCTGGTACTCCAACGTCGCCACGCATACTGTTCGCGGCTGATGGTTGCGAGCATAGGAGAGATCAGCGCCCCCGCAGGGCGCAGGCGAGCTGCGCGACAGAATGGCGGTGCCTTGGGCCTGGCGCTCGTGGCGCCGGCTTTCGGGCTGATGATCCTTCTGATCCTACTTCCGGCTTGTCGATCGCTCTTGGGAACGATTTTTCCCGACGGGGCTGCGCTGCCATCGCTCAAGAGTTACCAGACGTTCTTTGCAGACACCCGAAGCGTGTCCAACCTGCTGTTCACGATCCAGGTAACGGTGGTAACCCTGGCCATATTGCTCACGATCGGTCTGACGCTCGCGCTTTATCTGCGCTTCTCGCAAAGCCGCTTCGTCGGGGCAATCCAGATCATAGCGCTCTTTCCCCTTTTTGTGCCCGGGATCGTCATTTCCTTTGCCCTGATCCGCTTCATCGGCCCGACTGGTCTGGTTGCAACGACACTGCATGTTCTCGGCATTAGCGGATATCAGACGCCTTACCTGCATCCGAGCGGCGCCATCATCGGACTGGTATGGGAAAATATCCCGCTGACGATCATGCTGCTGACTGCGGGCCTGGCGCAGATCTCGAACAGTTCGATCGAAGCAGCGCGCGACGTCGGGGCCGGATGGTTTCGTATCCTGTCGCAGATCATACTCCCGCAGCTGACGCGTTCCATCGTCGTCGCGGCATCGTTGAACTTCCTCGGAATTTTCGGATCTTTCACCGTGCCCTACATTTTGGGCCCGGCCGCGCCGCAAATGATGTCAATTTTCATGCAGAACACATTCTCCGAGCGGCATGATAGCGGCGTCGCGGAGACACAGGCAGCCGTTACTTTTCTGGTATGCCTGCTGGTCGGCGTCATCTACACGGCGTGCGTCTTTCGCGATACCGCGCGCAATGGAAAGGCCGGATGATGACCCGTCGCCGAGGAGGTATTTCCGATCAAGCCGCGGGCGCGCTTCTGCTCGCCGCCTTGATTATCTTCGTGCTTGGGCCGCTTGTCTGCGTGATGGTCTGGGCCTTCGCTGACGTGTGGCGGCCGCCCGCATTCTTGCCCGCGGAATGGGGCTTCAAATATTGGGGTCTCGTTCTCGCGCGGGCGGACGTCCGACAAGCGCTCCCGGTCTCACTGACCATCTCGGCCATCGTCACACTGCTTTCGGCCGTCGTCTGTCTGCCGGCGGCCTATGCCTTCGCTCGACTTGAATTTCCGGGAAAGCGTTGGCTGCTATTGTCTTTCATCGCGGTCAATGCCTTTCCGCGATTTCCGCTCTACGTATCGATAGCGGTGTTCTTTCTGTCGTCCGGATTGATCGGAACATACACGGCCGTCGTTTTGGTTCAGCTGGTCTTTACGCTTCTCTTCATGATCTGGATTCCCGCTGCCGCGTTTCGCGGCGTCGATCCTCGAATGGAAGAGGCGGCCAGGGATGTCGGTGCCTCGCATCTCACCGTGCTTTTGCGCATCACTCTACCGCAGGCGGCGCCGGCAATAGGCGCTGCATTGCTGCTTACATTCGTCAATACTTTCTATGATGTCGACGGAGCGTTGCTGGTGGGTGTGCCCGACGTACGGACCCTGCCGATTATCATGCTTTCCCTCATCACCGGCCAGATCATCGTCCAATATGGTGCGGTTCTTTCGGTGATGTTGTGGGTGCCGTCATTGGTGCTGCTGCTCTTTGCGCGCCGTCTGTTTGAAAGCCGCAGCTTCGCGGCCGGGTTCGGAGCCTGATTGTAACGATGACCACTTTGACGCTTCAAAATGTGACGCGAAAGTTCGGAGAGGCGTATGCCGTCAATCGACTTGATCTCGATGTCGCCGACGGGGAATTCATCTGTCTGCTTGGTCCATCGGGTTGCGGCAAATCGACGGCGTTGCGGATGATCGCGGGTTTTGAAACGCCGGATGAGGGGGACATCCTAATTGCAGGCGCTTCGATGCTGGATGTGCCACCCAATCGCCGCGCAACTAGCATGGTATTTCAGAGCCACGCGCTTTGGAGCCATATGACCGTCGGCGGCAATATCGCCTTCGGCCTCAAACTGCGGCGTTTACCGCGTAGCGTCGTCGCGGAGAAGGTAGCCTCGGCGCTTATGCTTGTCGGATTGAGCGGCCTCGAAAAGCGTTATCCGGCACAGCTGTCGGGCGGTCAGCAACAGCGGGTAGCTTTGGCGCGGTCTTTGGTTCTCGAGCCCAAAATATTGCTTCTCGATGAACCGTTTTCGAGCCTGGACGCTCATTTGCGCATTCGCTTGCGCGATGAACTCAAGGCCATTCAACGGCGGCTCGGCCTGACGACCATATTCGTGACCCACGATCAGGAAGAGGCCATGTCGCTCGCCGACCGCATTGTCGTGATGAATCGCGGCGCGGTTGAGCAGGTCGCTGCGCCTGGAATGATCTACGAGCGGCCGGCCACGGTTTTTGCCGCAGGCTTCATCGGCACAATGACCATTCTTCCGGCACGTCTCGAAGACGGTCAATTGACTGCCGGGGCGTTCAAGATCCCATTTTCGCGGCAGTATTCCGCCAACGAATGGACCTTCGCGCTGCGACCGGAGGATTGCGAGCTGACGGCTCCGTCTGAATACGGAACAAGCCCCGGCGTCGTCGATCATGTCGCCGATCTCGGCTCCACACGGATTGCGACGGTGATGATGGAGGACGCCGTGGCCATCAAAGCTCAGATCAGCCGCCGCCAGACGATCGCAAAGGGCGACCGTGTCGGCCTCAGGGTCAATCGCTTGCTCGTTTATCGCGATGGGCGATCCCCCGTTGAGACGACATTCGCGGCGCAGGCGGAAACACAAACACCTGATAAAATTATACAGCGAGACGTAACAGCATGAGACAGTGGAATGATGACGTACTTCTTCAGACGGTGTCGCGTTTGACCCCTGTTTCGCTGGCAGAACGCCAGACGATCCTTGCTGGCCCGTCGGAGGCGGAAAATCATCGTGGCCACTTCGATCGGCTGGCGGTGCTGCGTGAAATCGAAGTCGGCGGGACGCAACGGTCGCGCCATATCGAAGGGCCTGCCCGCATAGCATTCTGGAATGTCGAACGATTGCGCCATATCGATGCCATAACCGCGACGCTTCAGGGGCTCAATGCCGATGTAACCCTTCTCTGCGAAGTCGATCGTGGTATGGCCAGAACGCAGAATCGTGACAGGATCACCGAGCTTGCTGGTCGCCTCGGCGCGGCATATCTCTACGCAGTGGAATTCGTCGAACTCGGTTTGGGCGACCGCAACGAGCAGGTCATCCATGCCGGCGAAGACAATGCCGAAGGTTTTCACGGTGCGGCGGTGCTGTCGCCCGCGGAAATGGCAAACCCGTTTCTGATAAGACTCGACGCGCGCGGCGACTGGTTCGATGGGACACATGGCGAGCGACGGGTCGGCGGAACGATTGCGCTGGGCGCTAAAATCGCCGTATCTGGTCAGCAGGTGACGATGGTCAGTGTGCATCTTGAGAGCCACTGCGATCCTGATATTCGCGGTGACGAGATGGAGCGCATGCTTCGAATGATCGAGACTATCGCTCCTGGTGAGTCCGTCATTCTCGGCGGCGACTTCAACACGTCGACGGCGCCATTTACGAAACGGCGGGATAATCCGGCAGCATGGCTGGCACAGCTGACAAACGAGCCGGACAGACTAACATTTCCAGACCGATACGAACCTCTTTTCGAATCAGCGCACCGGTTCGGCTATAAATGGCAGAGCTGCAATATTCCCGAGGTACCGACGCAGCGGTTCGCTGAAGGCAGTCTCCGACCGCGTGCAAAACTCGACTGGTTCTTTACACGCGGTCTTGATGCTTCCGACCCGCAGGTCGTCGAGGCTGTAAGGCCGGACGGACAGCCGTCGTCAGACCATGAGGCGTTACTCGTCACGATTATCCCTCGATAGGATCGGTGTCGCGGTACGACGTGGCGCCAGCATCGAACGACTTGCGCCAATGGCGGCCTGGAGCGTGCCGCCTTCGAAGGGGCGGCGCTCTAGGCTCGACCGGCGGTCCGCTTTAGCCAGGCCCGCTCCGTTGCAGGAGCCTCGTCGGTGGTGATCTGCGATGGCTTCATGGCCAGCAGTACCGAAAAATCACGCCACTCGCCATCGCTGAAACCGTTCTGTGGATCTTTCAGCGTAAAGGTCCAGGCATCAACCAGTTTGTCCTCGCTCCTGCAAAGTGCGATCAAATCCAGTCCCTCTTTTGCCGCCTGCAAGATCAACGGCCAGTGGAGATAGATTGTGTCAGGCTCTGTCGGACCCCGCATATCCGCGAGAAGATCGGTTTCGACCGCTTTCAGGCCCTGGTTCCGGTAGATTTCCACCAGCTTGTTTGTTGGATCGATGCCGCGTTTCAGCTGCGGCAGCTTTTCCTTGACCGCCACAATCAGGTCAAGGCTAGCTCCGCTGACGATAACCGACGCTGCAATATTCTGAAAATGGATGGCGAGATGGGCGATGCCTTTTTCGCCGATGCAATCGTAATCGTCCTTCATATCGAACTGCAGCAAGGCTTCCGGATGTGCCGATTGCAACATGGCGGCTAAATTCTCACTAAAGATGAGCCGACGGCTGTCGCCCTTCATTCGGACGGCCCGCAGATCATCAGCGGATTTTTCCGCGATCAATCCAGATCCGGTCGTTTCGCCTTCCAGATCCGGGTCGTGTAAAACAACGAAGCCGCCATCCGCACGCACCCGCAGATCGAGTTCCATCGACGCGCCAAGCGCAAGACCCGCTTGCATGACCTCCGCCGAAAAAAGCGGATCCCGCGTCTGCCGTCGCAAGCAATGCCATTTCAGCCGAGTGGCATTTCCACCGCGGACGATTTCCAAACCCTGTGTATCCACGCGCAGCCATCCCGCAGTCGCTTCTGATTGCGCCTTCGTGCCCTGATCCGAGGTATATTTCAAGGGCAAGTGGCGGCCGGCTTGAAGGACATCTCGCTGGCAACCAGGGGAGACCAGCACAGAGCTACCGACCGGGCACTTCGGGCCGTGGGTGAAGGAGAGGAGCGGGTTGAGCGCCGGCATGGTGCGGGAGTGCATGCGGATGGCGAGAGCGGCTTAACCTGAACCGCGAGTTCGAAGAGAACACTCGGCGGCAAATTCACATACCACACAGCAAGGGTCCAATTGATCGCAATATTCCCTCTAAGAGGTGGTCTTGGCTGAGTTTCACTCGGTGAGAGCCAACGCTGCGTTTCAATCCGGAAGATTCAAACCCGCATCATTACGAGCGAGCGTTCGCATGGGAGAACAGCTCTTTAATCGATTAAAATAAATTCAATCGTTTAAACTTTTTAATGCTGTGATTTACAAAGCATTTCTCCCATGGCATTCAACTAATATCGTTATCAGGGAGGCCTCGATGCAGGAGAATGAAATGGTGCGGAACGAGATACCCGCACATGTAGTCGATCGTCTGGAGAACGAGTGGCGGTTGGTTCTGGTCGAGCCTTCGCCGTTAAAGCCCGCTCCGGAGTTAGACGTAACCGATAACATCATCTCTGCGCCGGCGGACGACCTCAACATACGCTGAGCATCATCGATCATAGTCTCGCCATCTCGCGAACCGTCTTGATTTGGGAGCAATGCATCCATCTATTTGGATGCATTGCGCTCGGTATCCGAATTCATCAGATATGCGGAACCGGTCTTAGCCTAGACTTTCGTGCCGTTTATGCAGAAATCGCGAGCGCGCGCGAAAGAAACTCTTCGCTGGATTTGGCTTGATTGTCCGGCTGGTCGAGAACTGCCTGGCTGACGGCGTCAACGATTGCGTATTTCTCGGCTTGGTAGTTCCAGTATTCCGAGACGAAGTTTCGAGAAAGCCAGAAGCTGCTTTTGCCCGGAGCGCCGACCCAGCCAACGCTTCCGAGTTCTGTCGCCTGCTTCAAAAGCCGCTTCAGATGAGCGCTCGAAATCATGAACTGGCTCTGGATGATCTTCGGAGAGATCGGGCCGATCAAGACCTTGTCCGAGGTGGGATCAATCTCGGTGATTCGGGAGATGAGATAGTCCATCACCACGCCACCGGAGGTCGCCCAATTGAACAGAGCGAAGGTCACGCCGGGATTCTTCAGGCTTTCGCTGTCCAGGATCATCTTGGCGATTACAGGCTGCATGCGCAGCACCGACCCGGCGCTGGCGGTCGTCCTGGCCATCCTGTCGCCGTTGTCCAATGCATCGAGAACCAGTAGATGCGTATAGATCCATCGGGCCATGTATTCATGGGTCGTTTCGGTGGGCTCAAGCAAGGTGATGCGGCGGTCGGAACTGGCGGCGATCGGTCGAACGAAGCGATAGGCAGCCATTTCTTTCAGGAATGCAGCCGCCGTATTGCGGCTCGCGATTTTGTGCTTGACCGCGAATTCGACAAACCGACCTGTATAGAGTGCCGGCACGGGATCATCTGGATAGCCGAGAAACAAAGCATAGCCGGCATGCGCCAGAAGCCATCTTTGTTGCGCGGCAAAAATCGAGGCAATGCGTGGATTCTCGTCGTAGATCGCCATGAGTTCATGCGCGCTGTGCAATATGGCGGACAGGAAGTGTTCGTTTTGGCTGAGTTCTTTCGTTGTGAAGGCCATTAGCGCCATCATTCTTTCATTACTTTAGGACGGGCCGAGTCTTTGTCCCAATATTCGATAATTATATTCTATAAATACTAAAGATTTGTTTGTCTTCTCAGACGCGTTATTAAGCTTAAGAATCAAGCTTAAGACGCCGGGCCCGATATGTCGCGGAGCACCGCCTATCGCGATTGCGATGCAGGCAGGATCGTGGCTGCTTTTGTGAAGGCGCCGCTACTTGCCGCCGTGGTCCGCTGCTTTCATCGCTGCAAACGCTTCTGGAAAGCCGTCAAGCAACAGCTTGATCGGTACGCTTTTCCCATCCGGAGTTGTCACGGTAACGGTCGCGGCGGGTTGCGTCTTCATGGCATCAAGCAGGGCGCTATCGACATTGGTTTCGATGAGGCAGCCCTGCGATGTGCAGCGGCTTACGGCCATCGTCGCGGTATACGCACCGCTGACGTCGATCTTGACACCCGGTTTCAAAGCAATGCCCAAGGGGACTGCGATCTGTGTCGCGGTCGACTTATCGTCGACCGCTGCCAGACTCATGACCATGATCACCTGTTTCTTGTCAGGTGAAAGAACGGCCCCCAAAACCTGGCAGCGCTTCACTTTCGTGACCTCGGCGCATTGCACGCTCCACTCCTTCGTTTTGCCGTCGCCTTGCGGCACGGCTGCGGTCGCACTCTGTGGCGCTTGCTTGGACGTTGGAGAGACGCTTGGCGCTTTGCGCCCGCCGCCGGTATTGTCGATGAGTTCCCCGTTCTGCTTGGAAGGGTCATTGAGGATCGGGGCGCCCGTCGTCGACCGCGAAGCGGGCGTCGAAAACAAGGGCGCAGTCGACTCTTGTGCCCGCGTCATGCCGGCATCCGCCAAAGCAAGGGCCGTGACAAGAGCAACCCTTGCAGCTATCCCCATCTTGACTGACATGCATACTTCTCCAATGTTAATCATGTTGACGATTTGTGTTCCATGGAACTCTGGGAGAGTCAAACTGGCGAAAACGCTGCTAATTATATAAAGGCTGCCAGTAAAATTCGAGCTTAAATCTGAATTGGAAAGGAATATACATGACTATATATGGAAAATATTCAATTTACGCCTGCATTTTCTCAGCATTTGTTGTCGGATGCGCCAGTAATGCCACAGCTCAAGCTTATATCAAGCAGGTTTCACCGGGGGAAGCAGGGGCATATATCGCGCAGACGCCGCCGACGGCCCGCGCGGTCGAAGCGCTACCCGGCCCAATGAAAAAGACCACTTTCTCCGCAGGAAAATCGCGCTCGAAGACTGCAAAAGCCGCATTTAAGCCTTTTCCGTCTGTTGGCCAGGGTTCGACGGCGATTGTCCAGGCAGATGCGGACGCAACGGAATGGCCGACAGTTGGACGGGGAGCCGTCAACAAATAGATATAGTATAGTTTTGAATTGATCGGCCATTCTTACCGGTGCTGTATTTTGGCAAACTCCGTCCCAAAATAAAAATGCACCCAAAAATGAGATTCTGAATTCTCCAAAAATTAGTGATACGTCACCGCTATCGGTTATTCGCGTGGTGCGAATACGAAGGGATAGATACGGGCGACATATATTCTATAAGCAAGATTATAATTGAGATTTATATTTCGTGATATTCGAATATACGTTGTATTGCCTTGAGCGATAATCAACGAAGATCTTATTTCGTCTTGGCAACTGGAATACGCCTAGTAGATTTTTCATATCCCTACGTATTGCGCATTATCGGGGGATTTATGAAATTTCAATTTATTGCAATGTCCACGGCTAGTATGCTCTTGCTTGCAGGGTGCCAGACCGGTCAAAAACTCGACACGCCCGCTGCCGCGCTGACTTCTCCGACCAAAACAACGGCAAAGGTGGTTTCCCTGCCAGCGCCGGAAATGCCGGTGGACGTTGCTGTCTATGACTTCCCCGATCTTACGGGTCAGGCGAAGCCAAACGAAAACTTCGCGGAATATAGTCGCGCCGTGACGCAGGGTGGCGCCGATATCCTGATCGACATTCTGAAGAAAACAGGCAACGGCAACTGGTTCCGCGTCGTGGAACGATCCGGTCTGAAAAATCTCGTCCAAGAGCGGACGCTCATCGAAAACACCCAGAAATCCTACGGACAGAAGAGCGGGCTGCCGCCGGTTCGTTTCGCAGGCATTCTGCTGCAGGGCGGGATCGTTGGTTACGATTCGAACGAACTCACCGGCGGCGCCGGCGCGCGTTACCTCGGCATCGGTGGGGATGTGCAGTATCGCTCCGATGTCGTCACGGTCAGCCTGCGTGCGGTGAGCGTTCAGACGGGCGAGATCCTTGCCTCCACGACGACGACGAAACAGATATTCTCCGTCCAAATTCAAGGCAGCGCTTATAAGTTCGCGACCGCCAACGAGTTGCTCGAGGTCGAGTTGGGTCAAGCCCGCAACGATCCCGGCGCGCTCGCCGTTCGTGAGGGCATTGAACTCGGCGTGGTATCGCTGGCTGTCGAGGGCGTGAAGCAGGGGCTGTGGCATCTCCGGGATCGCTCGAAGGAACCGGACTTCATCGCCTCCTTCGAAAAGAAATACCAGGACACGCCGCTATCCGGATCGTGAAGACGTTTCGATCAGCGCCCAGATTCACTTATAAATTGTAATTGTTTTGATTTCCAAGCTTTGTCGGCACCGTCGAACGTTCAGTTTCGACGGTGCATTTTTGCGTCTTATTTTGTGAAAATAAGTATACTTTGCGCCTACATCGCTGGATGTAATAATCTATCAAAAGGAAGTAGAAAGTTAAAAGCTCATTTTTGGGTATATTCACTATTGAGATTAACCAATTATTATTTATTCTTATTTGGCGTCTTGCGAAGATACATTTCGAAATGCTAGTAACCGATCGTTAACGCTATAACGCTTGGGGCTGGCACTTAATTGCATCGCTCCGGCTATTGAGGGAGAAGTCCATGAAGTTCTCAATGAAAAGGGCAGCGCTTCTAGCGGGAGTTGCTGTCATCGGCCTGGCGAGCGGTGCTGCTGCAACCGATTTGAAAAAGGATCAAAGCAACGACGCCTTTATCGGCCAGTTGGATAGCCACAACTTTGCCTATCTGTCGCAGGCAGGTCTGCCGAGCGTAAATCCGAATGACGCAGCGGCTGGCGCCAATAGCGGCTTCGTCTATCAGTATGGCCGCAACAACGTCTTCCTGCCGCTGGATGACGGCAAGGCGTCCGATGCGCAGCAGGGCAGCAACATTCTCGGCGTCATGCAGCTCGGCAAAAACAACTTCGTCGGCAAGGATTTCCTGCAGAGCGGCGAAAACACCGCCGGCATTGCCCAGTTCGGCACGCAGAACGTCGTTGACAAGTTCCAGCAGACCGGCCAGGGCAATCGCGGCACGATCTTCCAGGGCGGCCACGCCAACCTGGCGCGCACGGTCCAAGATGCCGGCAACAGTGGCAACGACTCAGGTATCGTCCAGATCAACCCCTTCGATAAGGTCCTGGGCAACTTCGCCGAGAACCAGCAGCTCGGCAACAATTCCGGCGATTCCTTCGCTGGTGTTCTCCAGGCCGGCGCCTTGAACCTGGCCTTCAACACCCAGGAACAGCAGAAGGGTTCGCAGGCAACCATTCTTCAGGAAGGTTTCTTCAACGTTGCTGCGAACGATCAGTCCAACGACTCGGGCCGTCGTAAGAACAACAACACGGCTGGCATCATCCAGACCGGCTCGTCCAACAACGCTTTGAACACCCAGAGCAAGTCTCGGGATGCTAACGCAAGCATCGTCCAGGGCGGCAACGACAACCATGCCACAAACGTTCAGAGCAAGGTCGACCCGACCTCTGCCTCGATCATTCAGGGCGGTTCCGACAACGTTGCCGGCAACTTCCAGACCAGCACCACGGATTCGAGCAGCGCAATCGCACAGTTCGGCACCGGCAACACGTCGGTCGATCTTCAGGATAACGTCAACGGCGCAAAGGCTTCCGTCGTCCAGAGCGGCTTCAAGAACCAGAACGTCACCACCCAGCTCGACGGCAGGAAGATGACTTCCACCGTTATCCAGAAGGGTGCCCGCAACGCGGCAGCAACGCTTCAGTCCGGCAGCGATCATGCTGACGCCAGCACGGCACAGTTCGGCAACCGCAACAGCGCCAGCACGGTTCAGTCCGACAGCGAAGGCGCAAGCGCATCTATCCTGCAGACCGGTAATGGCGGCAAGGCCTTCAACGGCCAGTTTGGTTCCGACGGCGCCAAGGCAAGCATCACTCAGGGCGGCGTGAACAATCGCGCAGGCAACGTTCAGAACGATGCGCAGGATGGTTCCAAGGCGACGATCGCACAGGGCTTTGGCGGCTTCAATTCGGCCTTCAACCTGCAGAACGACGTCTCTGACGCCAATGCTTCCATCGCTCAGGATGGATTTGGCAACCAGGCTGCCAACCTTCAGCATGCTGACAGCTCGAACGTTTCCGCGACGATCGTACAGAAGGGTGCAGGCAACCATGCCGTCAACAACCAGGGCCAGACCCAGACGGCCAGCTATGTCCTGAGCAAGGGCGGCGAGACGAAGCCTGCGGTGTCCAAGGATAAAGACACGCATACCGTCGAGCAGGGCCACGGCCGTGATAAGACGACCACAACGACGGAGACGATCACAACCACGTCGTCGAACTTGCAGTGGGGCCCGATCACGGCAACCGGCACCGGCTCGGCGCCGGCTGAAAACTCCGTCGCGACGATCGTGCAGTCCGGCAAGAACAACACTGCCGTCAACTCGCAGGTCGGCAAGGTTATCGTGCCAAGCGACAATGTGACATTGTCCGGAACCGTATCGAAAGTAACGACAACTGATGTCGACACGAAGACTGTAAAAACCGTCGGCAACAAGTCTGGAAACCCTGACACGTCGCACACCAGCAGCACCGATACGCAAGTGGCGTCGATCGACGACATCAAGAAGCAGCTTCCGGCTGAGAAGCAGGGCTTCAGCCTGCCGACGACCGCCTCTGCTGCCAGCATTGTTCAGAAGGGTGATGACAACGCCGCGTTCAATTTCCAGACGGTAACCGCCGATGCGTTGGCTGCGACCGTTCAGATCGGAAACAAGAACACTGCGCTTACCAGCCAGACCGCTTCTCTCGGCGTCTCCGCCACGACGATCCAGGCAGGTCACGACACCGCCGTCACCGTCCAGGATCATGCGTTCCTGTCCGCCGCCGCCACGATCCAGCTCGGTCATGACGACACCGCTGTCACCACGCAGGTCGGCAGCGTCGGCAACAAGGCTCTGACGGTACAGGGCGGTAATCACGACATCGCCTTGACCAACCAGACTGGCAGCTTCGGCAGCCAATCGTTGATCCTGCAGCCGGGCAATCATTCGCTGGCGCTCGTCGATCAGTCCGGTGGTGCCCTCAACAACTCGGTTGTCGCTCAGGCCGGTGACTATTCCAACGCCTGGATCAGCCAGCCGGGCTCGGACAACAGCTCGTCGGTCCTGCAGTACGGTGTCGGCAGCGGCAATGCGGCAAACTCCGCAATCGTCAGCCAGTCCGGCAGCGGCAACAACTCGACCGTTGTTCAGGTTGGCCGCGGCAACATCGCCGTCGTCTCCCAGAAATAACTTCAAACAGGCGGGACGCTCTTCGGAGCGTCCCGTCATACCGGAGGACCGAAAATGCATCGTTTCGCACAGACTGCGTTTCTATCGATCTTCTTCGGCACGTTTCTTTTTTCGTCTTATTCAGGTGCAGCTTCGATGAACGGCCAGACTATTTTGGGAGCTCCGCAAGATCCTCGCATCCAGCAATGCGGCATCCGCATTAGCGGTGACGATTTCGCCGATCTCGCGCCCTTCATCCAAGCCGCAGCGGATTTCAATGGCAGCTTCGATCTCAACATTGCCAAGACATCAGATGCCGGAACCAGCCAAACGCGGCAGAGCAATCGCATCGAAGCCGGGACGGTCGGCGCCTCGCGCATTCGTCTCGATCTGCCGGCTCGCATTGCAATCGAGATGAACGTCAGGGACGACGCGGGAAAGATGGTTTGCCGCCTTTCGGAAACGATCGATCTGCCCGTCAACAAAACAAGGCTTTGACCACCGGACATCATGAAGCAGGAGAAACCCAATGGAATGGTCATTAAACGCGATCGCGAAGCTTGCCGCTGGCGCTGCAGTCGCGGCGATCCTCGCTATCGCCCCTGCCGCAAGAGCGGAAAATCTGCTTGTGTCATCGGATGGCTCAACGCCGGGTCTGCTGGATGCCGATAAGGCTGCTCCCATCCTTAACAGTTTGATGACGCCCGTCCAGCCCTTCGTCAGCGGCAATGGCGGCTCTACCACGTCCATCCAGCAGATCGGCGTGAACAACTACGCCACGTCCGGTATTGATGGAAACGGCAGCTTGGCGGTCATACAGCAGTCCGGAACCAACAATCGTGCGGTACAGGCGATCAACGGCAGCAATTCGGCAGCTCTGCTCGTCCAGGGCGGCTCCGACAATTCAGTTGTGCAAGCGATCAACGGCGACAGGGATTTCCAACTGGTCGGCGTATCAGGCAACAACAACCAGATCGCTTACGTGCAGAACGGCGACGACCTCGCCGGCGCGCTCACGATCGGCGGTTCGAACAACACGGTTCTCGCAATCCAGACACCCGCCAGTGGCCGTTACTTGATGCCGGTCGGCATAAACGGTCTTTCGAACGCCACAGTTGTTATTGGCCCGGGAAAAATGTACGTATTTCCCAAGTCTAAGCGATAATATATTTTAGAGAAATTGAAGGAGACTTTCATGCGCGTGATTAACATTGCAGTCCTGACCGTCGCGATCGCAGCTATGGCTGGCGCTGCCTCCGCTTCTCAGCTTGTCTACAAGCCGGTCAACCCAGCCTTCGGCGGCGACCCTCAGAATGGAAGCTGGCTGCTGTCGCAGGCAAGCGCACAAGGCAAGGCTGCGGAAGGCTCCAGCAGCCCCGGATTCTCGATCGATTTTCCTGATTTCGGCAACACGACCCAGCCGACGAACTCGACCACGACAAATCTGCCTGACGTCAATACCAATACCAACACCACGCCGACGAACTGATCCTGTCCGGATTGTCGTGGCGAAGGGAGCGGCTGCAGGGCCGCTCCTTTTCAGGTTTGAAGGTCAGCGCTGGCGAATGATTGCAACGTTGTTGCTGCCGCGCTGGGAAATGAACGCCTGATGGCCGGTTCCGACCTGGGTGATGGACGCGGTGTTCATCGAGCCGACCTGCTGGATCAGGCCGACATTGCCGAACCCTGTCTGATCGATATTGGCAACATTAAACTGGCCGATCTGCAATGTATCGGCGAGGTTGCCGGCCGTAGACCGCGCATCGGCAGCCGGCATCGCTGCAACCATATCCAGAACCGGCTTCATGATCGAGGCAGTATCAAGTGTTGAAAAGCCGGAACCACTTGCCTGCTTAACAAAGGCCGGCGAGCTCATGTAGGATTCCGCGGCAACACTTGCCTGAGCGGCAAAAATACCAATAATCATGGTCGAGACTGCAAGTATATTTTTCATTTCTATCTCCCTGTTTGTTTATACATGAATTTGTAGCTGACGTTTATTAAAATAATGACGGATATATTTGGTTAATAAAATATATCTGGCAATTCAAAGAGTTTTAGTTACTATTATATTGATAGGGTTGGAGGACGGCGGACCGAAGCAGGAGGGCCTTCTTCCTTGTTTCGATGTGCTGACTTTCCGCTCAGGAGCCCCGCGGCGCCCGACGACATTCGCACGAATCTCACTTGTGCGATCGTACGCGCCTTGCTTCTCAGGGTGTCTGCTGCTAGTGACCCCCCCAATATAGCTTTGAAAGGCTCAAGTACCCGGTCGCAGCCCACCCGGTCAAAACAAGGGATCCCAAATTATGAAGACTATCGTCATCTGCTCCGGCGGATTGGACTCTGTTTCGCTCGCCCAGAAGGTCGCGGTGGAACATCAGGTCGTTGCACTCGTCTCGTTCGACTATGGTCAGCGGCATCGCAAGGAGCTGGATTTTGCCGCCGCCTGTGCCATGCGCCTCGGCGTGCCGCATCATATCATCGACATTACCGCCATCGGCAGGCATCTGACCGGATCGGCTTTGACGGACGATGTCGAAGTGCCGGATGGACACTATGCCGAGGAAACGATGAAGGCGACCGTGGTTCCTAATCGCAACGCAATCATGCTCGCGATCGCCTTTGGTCTTGCCGCCGCACAGAAAGCAGATGCTGTCGCCGTTGCCGTTCACGGCGGCGACCATTTCATCTATCCGGATTGCCGGCCGGGCTTCATCGACGCTTTTCAGCATATGCAGAACCATGCGCTGGATGGCTATGCCAGCGTTTCCCTCTATGCACCCTATGTCACCGTCTCCAAGGCAGACATTGTGACGGACGGGGCGAAGAACGGTACGCCGTTTGCCGAGACCTGGTCCTGCTACAAGGGCGGCATCCGCCACTGCGGCCGCTGCGGCACCTGCGTCGAACGGCGCGAGGCCTTCCATCTCGCCGGCGTCGACGATCCGACTGAATACGACGATCCGGATTTCTGGGTGGCGGCGACGGCTGGTTTCTCGGCCGAGGAGGTGAAGTAGTGTTCCGCATCACCAAGCAATTCCATTTCTCGGCCTCGCACCAACTCAGCCACCTTTCCGCGGATCATCAGTGCGCCCGACTGCACGGGCACAACTATATTGTCGAGGTGGAGCTTTCGGCTACTGAGCTCGATGCTGACGGTTTTGTCCGTGACTATCACGAGCTTACGCCGCTGAAGCGCTATATCGACGAGCGTTTCGACCACCGCCATCTGAACGAGGTTCTCGGCCATGACCGTGTGACGTCGGAGTATCTGGCCAAACATTTCTACGACTGGTGCAAGCAGCGGCTGCCCGAGACCTCGGCGGTGCGCGTCAGCGAAACGCCGAAGACCTGGGCGGAATATCGGCCATGAGCGAGCCGCGAGAAGCCCGGATCCGCATCAGCGAAATATTCGGGCCGACAATCCAGGGCGAGGGGATATTGATCGGTCTTCCGACCGTGTTCGTCCGGACCGGGGGCTGTGATTACCGCTGTTCCTGGTGCGATACGCTGCACGCGGTTGACAGCGATTATCGTGATCAATGGCAGCCGATGTCGGTCGATCAGATCTGGCGGGAGGTGAGCCGGCTTTCCGGCGGCAGGCCAGTGACGGTTTCGCTTTCGGGCGGCAACCCGGCGATCCAGCCGCTCGGGCCGCTGATCGCCCACGGACATGAATACGGCTACAGCTTCGCGCTGGAAACGCAGGCGAGCATCGCCAAGGAGTGGTTCGCCGATCTCGATGTGCTGGTGCTCAGCCCGAAGCCGCCTTCGAGCGGCATGGCGACGGATTGGGATGCATTCGATGACTGTCTCCGTCTGGCGGCCGGTAGACCGCAGATCGCACTGAAGGTCGTCGTTTTCGATGATCGCGACTACGCGTATGCGCGCGATGTTGCCGCCCGTTATCCGCATCTGCCGATCTATCTGCAGCCCGGCAACCATACGCCGCCTCCGCCCGAAACGGACGACGCAACGATCGATATCGACGGCATTATGGACCGGATGCGCTGGCTTGTGGACAAAGTGACAGCAGACGGATGGTTCGAAGCACGGGTTCTGCCGCAACTGCACGTTCTGCTTTGGGGTAACAAGCGCGGCGTTTAGTGTTTGCGTCTGTTTAGACACTTCAACGTCGATCCCGATAAACCGGGCAGACGATGGCTGAGTAAGATTCTAACCATGCGTTTTTGGTCGTTGCGAAGTGGATTTTTTAGAGAGCCTCGGAACAAACTATATCGGAGTTTGGTTTTCGCCAAAAACCTACCCAACAAAAGCCTGGGCTATATCAATTATACTCAGAAAGGATGATGGGACGCCAATGATTATCCTATGGTAAAACATAGATAATCTTGGAGGGTGGGGATGGTGTATCTGCGTGACGCCGCAATCGCTGTGCTGAGCGTCACGCTGTTCGCTCCGCTACCTTTGAGAGCCGCCGAGAAGGTCGGCGAGGCGGTCTTGATTAGAACTGAAGTCTCCGGCGCAGGTGGTCCCCTGGCGGTCGATGATCCGGTCCACCGGGACGAGCGAATTCGTACGTCCATTTCCGGCCTTGGCCAGTTCACATTTCGAGATGGCACGAAATTGGCTGTCGGAGCCGGCTCGTCTGTCGTCATCGACAAATTTGTCTTTGACGACTCCGGTTCGGTCAAAAAGCTCACCATTAAGGCCGCGAAGGGGACTTTTCGCTGGATGAGCGGAAATTCCAACTCCTCGGCCTATCAAATCGTGACCCCCGCTGGAACGATCGGCGTGCGCGGAACCGCATTTGATTTTTATGTCGGGCCCAACGGCACGACGGCGGTCGTTCTGTTGAACGGCGCCGCTCAGTTCTGCGGCGCGGGCGGCTGCAGGCAATTGAAGCAGCAATGCGACTGCGTGGTCGCCAAACGCAATGGTCAGATGAGCGATCCGCGCCGGGTCAATCGCGATGTTCTCAGGACGCTTGGCAACCAGCGCGCCCTGCCGTTCCTCTCCGGCGATCAAAAGCTTTCGGGAAGAATGAATTTTGTCGGCGGCGACGGGTGCGGCCTGTCGACTGCGACGAGAGACCGGCCAAACGGCACATCGCCACGTAGCGTTCCTGCAAATAATCCAGCCCCAGCACCGCACGATACCCCTAGCGTCCCCAGTGCGCCCAGCACACCGAGCACGCCCGCCTCGCCGCGCGCCGAGGCGCCTGCTGCGCCCAGTACGCCGGAAACACCCAGCACACCCAGCACACCCAACGTGCCCAGCACGCCGGACATTCCAGATCCGCCAAGCACACCCGACAAGCCGGGTAAGCCTCACGAGCATGATAACGACGACGGCAAGCATCACGGTCATCATGATCATCGCGGTCATCATGGCAGAGGCGACCATGGATGGAGCGGGCAGGGATGGGGCGATCACAGTTGGGGCAACCAAGACAGCGATGGCCATGATGGCGACCACGATGGCGGGCATCAGCATCGGTAGACTGAGCTCTTTGAATCCGGGACACCCGTCCGCTTTCAATGATTGCACTGATAGCGGTGTGTTTCAGCATCGATTCGGCAGGAAGAGTCGCGAGCAATGGCTGCGAAATCAGCTAGGTGTCGGCATGGTCGGCCCTGTCTGCGGGCTCGTCGACGAAGTGTGCGGCTCTGCGCGAGATCTGACGATAGAACTCGTGTAGCAATCCGGTTGCCGCGACCTGCGCCTTAAGCTTTGCAACGCTGACGAGTTTGCGGCTGTTCGTCGACCGCGTTCGCAATGCGTCGACAAGCCGCTTGTGCACAGCTTGAAGCTCAACAAATTCGGCAGATCTTGCCACGTGCGCGTCGCCGACCACCGCAAAAAGCTTGGTTCGCATGCTCTTTCCCTTCAGCGTCAGCGCTCCCGCTTCGAGCAGAGCGCAATCAGACAACAGGCTTGCTGTGGGTTCGGATACCAGAATGTCGAAACTGATGTCCTTGCAGGCGGATTCAATTCGTGAGGCGATGTTCACGGCGTCGCCAACTGCGGAGTAATTGAAGCGTGTTTCGGCACCCATATTGCCCACACAGGCAAGCCCCGTATGTATGCCGATCCCTATACCGACCTGTCGCTCATCTCCGAAGCCGAATGCGTCGCCCTCGTTGAGGCGGGTAAGCGTTTCGCGCATTCCCAGGGCTGCCCGCACGGCTTTACCGGCATGATCGGAGACATCAACGGGAGCGTTCCAGAAGGCCATGATCGAATCGCCGATGAACTTGTCGAGTGTGCCTTCATTCGCGATGACATGGTGGCTCAGCGCGTCGAGTAATGTGTTGAGAAATGCGACCACGGCGCTCGGCGTCATCTCCTCACTGATCTGGGTGAAGTTTCGCACATCAACGAACATGACGGTCAATTCGCGCTCATCTCCCCCGAGACGCAGGGCATTGCGCGTGTGTTCGATGCGATAGAGAAGCGATGGTGAAAGATAATGGCCGAAGGCCCGACGCACGTCGCGCCGCTCCCGGTCGGTCACGAGAAAGCGGAACGCCGTCGCAGCGAAATGCGTGATCGATCCGGCGACGATCGGTGCCAGCGGGTCGAAGAGAAGCCCCGCGTAGACAAAGGCGATCCAGGACGCGGCAAGGGCAAGAAAGGTGATCAGCAGACCGCAGGCGAGCGCGACAGCCGGAGTGACGAACGTGGTCAAGATCACCAGAAAGCTACCCAGCACGGCGATGGACAGGATTTCCAGGCCATTTGCCCAATCCGGCCGGGAAAGAAAGCGGCCTGAAAGAATCTGTTCGACGATTTGCGCGTGCACGGACACACCCGGCACGTTTTCACCAAGGGCGGTCGTGCGGACGTCTTGCAGGCCGGCGGCGGAGGTTCCGACGAACACAATACTGCCTTCGATGGCGGTCTTGATATCGGCGGAGACGTCTCCAGTCGCAAGCACTTTGCTTGCGGAGATGTATCGTTCTTTGGTGTCGGGACTGACATAGAGCCAGAGTTCGCCCGCTGCCGTTACCGGCACCACGAAATCCCCGATCTTGACCCGGGTTATCGTATTCGGTGTGTCTGGCGCACCGTCCAACACGTAAGTGGACGCTCCCTGCGCAACGCGAAGCGCTTCGAGCGCAAGGTTGGGGTAAAGCTGCTTGCCGTCACTGAGGAAGAGCGGAACCGCGCGCACTACCGCGGATGACGCTCCCGGATTGAGGCTAATATGCCCGATGCCGGCGGCGTTGGCTTCCAGTTGCGGCTGCAGCGGCGTCGCGGCCTTGATCGCAGGCGGTGCGCCGAAGGGACTTTCGCCCGTATAGGCAAAACCGGCCTTGACCGGCGGCAGATAGTTTCCCTCATTGGAGAGACCGAAGCCCAGCACCACGGGCTTTCCCGATAGAGATTGGGAAAAAATCTCGTCATTGTCCGGTAGTTGCTCAAGAAGTGAGGGGTCAACACCGGTGACGTCGCGAACGACATTGCGAGGCGACAGGCGATCGGGCTCTGCGAAAAGAACATCGAAAGCGATAGCGGATGCACCCATATCGGAGAGCTTATCCACAAGGGCGGCAATCCGGTTCCTCGGCCACGGCCATTGACCGAATTCGCGCAGCGACGCTTCGTCAATGTCGATGACCCGGACAGGTAGGTTCTCGAAGGCGCGGGGCACCAGGCGCTGATACTGATCGAATGTCAAATCACGGGCGAGCCTTAGCAACTGGGGATCGCTTGCGCGCAGGATCGTCAGCGCTGCGACAATCGCCAAGCCGATAACGACGCCAATTTGCTGCGCGCGTGTCACCATTACGGTGTCAGTCCCCTTGGTGCCGGTATTCCTGGCAATCAGTACCATCGCGGAAGAAATACAAAGGTCTATTGGTCTGCCCGCTGCGCCAACGAAAAATATGCTGCCTTGTTCCTGTGAATGGCGCAATGATCAACATGCCGAGGAACTACAGAGCAAGGGCTCCTGCAGGATCATATCTAGCATGAGTCTCGGAGAATGCGCTGGCAGAACTGCCGATCCGCTGTTAGCGGATCAGGATGATCTCTGAAGTGGAAATGGTGACTCTTGGATATGGCCTCGAAGACTGTGCTTCCAAACTGAGGGGAGGGAAGCAGGTGATGCGCAGGAATCCCAGCGGCGGGTATGCTTACGGAATGAGTCCAGTCTTCCGATAAGCCCGCACCGTCCGGTCGTAAATCGCTATGTCCCGACATCCGCGCGCGATGAGCTGAGCTCCTTCAATGGCGGCAAAGATCGCCATCGCGTGCTCATTCAAAACATGCTCGGCCGCGTCAGGGTTTGCCAGTTTCAGAACGCGCGCGAGCCAGGCCACGTTCATTGCAGCGAAATTATCGACCTCGCTTCTCACCTCTGGGGGCAGATCGTCCAACTCGGCACTCATGATGCCGCACAGGCACATGCGATTGTCGTTGGCGAGCGCGGCGCGAAAGACTTCGGCGTATCGATCCATGCACCATTTGGGATCCTGGGATTTGACCAGCAATTCGCCCAGATAGGCGGCGCCCTCCTCGGTGTAGCGTCGTGCCAGTGCAGCCCCGAGCGCACCCTTTGTGGGAAAATGATAGTGCACGCTGGCACTCTTGATTCCGACATCCTTCGCAAGCTCGCGAAAGCTCAGCGCATTATATCCGTGCGCCTGCACGGCGGCTTTCGCTGCCGCCATGACCGCTTCGCGCATATCGGATTTCGTCTTCGCCATCGTTGGCCCCCTGTCTATCACTCGATAGATAGGTATTGACAGAGAAAAAGGGAAGCGCTACTTGCGGCATGTAATCTATCTATCGATAGACAGAGAAAGGCAATGTCATGAAAATCTTCGATCGTCCCGGCTTTCCCAATCCGGCTCGCATTCGCATCGTTCTGGCAGAAAAGCAGCTCGAACCGCAGGTCGAGTTCGTTGGCGTCGACCTCATAGCAGCCGAGCACAAGCAACCCGCTTTCCTCGAGAAAAACCCCTCTGGTGTTCTGCCGGTGCTGCAGCTCGATGACGGCACCTTCATCGCCGAATGCACGGCAATTACCGAATACCTCGACAATCTCGATGGCGACCCGAAGCTGACCGGAAAAACGCCGAAGGAGAAGGCCCTCATCCATATGATGCAGAAACGAGCCGAATCTGAACTCCTCGATGCTGTCGGCAATTATTTCCACTACGCCACGCCCGGCTTGGGGGCCGACCTGCAGGCGTTTAAAAGCCTGGAATGGGTCAGCCGCCAGGAGTGGGGCAATCGCCAGCGCGACAAGGCACTTAAAGGCATGAAATATTTCAATACGGTTCTTGAGAGCCAGCCTTTCGTTGCTGGCGAAGGTTTCTCGATGGCTGATATCACCGTCTTTGCGGGCCTGATGTTTGCCGACGCCGCCGGCGTCGCTGTGCCGGCAAGCTGTTCCGCATTGAATGGCTGGCGCGCAAAAGTCGCCGAATTGCCGAGCGTCAAGAACCGAAGCGGTCAGAACTTCGTTCCCGACGATCTCCGCCGGCTCGGCTTTTGATGTACATGATCCTGCTGGCCGAATTCCAGCTTTGCAGCCGGGATTCACTGGTCTCATACCAAAGACGTCGCTTTGGCGGCGCCGTTGCCCATGGGAACAACATTTCTACCGGTCTTTGCGTGCATTTCAGCGCAGTCCGCGGAGGACATTCACAAAACCGATCGGCTTCTGGCTGACCGGAGTATTGAAAGGCTCCGGCCTTCGAGCTCGAAGCTCCCTAGGTCGACTATCTCTCTGGCTTGATCCATTGGTTTCGAGGTGGTGATTTCCAACGTCCAGCCTTCGGCATCTGGAATGGTGAAGAGGACAGGTACTTCGTGCGGATTAAACAGGATCAGCACGTCGTCCCATCCCTCTTCGATGGACTGCTTGCGCGATAGGCGTAGTCCTATCGTCGTCCCGCCCGCATCCTGCCATTGCTCATCCGTCTGCTCGCCGCCGCCCGGGTTGAGCCACGTTACGGTCAACCCGTCGCGCCAGCTTTCCCGTCTGAGGATCGAATGCTGTTGTCGAAGGGTGATGATGCGTCTGGTGAAACCGCGAAGTATCTCTGCACTTTCGGGCAAATTCTGCCAGCGCACCCAGCTCAGCTCGCCGTCCTGGCAATAGCCGTTGTTGTTTCCCATTTGGCTGCGCCCGAACTCGTCTCCGGCAAGCAGCATCGGCGTGCCGTGGGACAGGAACAAGGTGGCCAGGAAATTGCGTTTCTGGCGGTCGCGCACCGCGTTGATGCCATCGTCCTCCGTCGGGCCTTCTGTACCGTAGTTGAAGCTCCGGTTGTCGTTATGGCCGTCGTTATTGTCCTCGCCATTGGCCTCGTTGTGCTTGTCATTGTAGGAGACTAGGTCATTCAGGGTGAAGCCGTCATGGGCGGTGATGAAATTGACGCTAGCCCAGGGCCGGCGTCCTCGAAGGTCGTAGACATCGCCTGAGCCGAGGACACGCGCCGCAAAATCCGGGGTCGTGCCGTCAATGTCCTTCCAGTAATCCCGGACTGTGTCGCGGTATTTGTCGTTCCACTCTGCCCAGCCGGGCGGAAAGCCACCGACCTGGTAGCCGCCCGGACCAATATCCCATGGCTCTCCGATAAGCTTGACCCTGGACAGCACCGGATCCTGGCCGACAGCGTCGAAAAAGCCGCCGCGCTGATCGAACCCTTGCGGTTCACGACCGAGTATCGTGCCGAGATCGAAGCGGAAGCCGTCGACATGCATCTCCTCAGCCCAGTAGCGAAGCGAGTCCGTTACCATTTGCAGGACACGCGGATGCGACGTATTGACAGTGTTTCCGGTGCCCGTATCGTTGATGTAGTAGCGCGCCTGATCGGGCATTGTCCGATAGTAGGAAAAGTTATCAATGCCCTTGAACGAGAGGGTCGGGCCGAGCTCGTTACCTTCCGCAGTGTGATTGTAGACGACGTCTAAAATCACCTCGATGCCGGCGTCGTGGAAAGCGCGCACCATGTCGCGAAAGCCTGCTATTCCTCTGGGGCCGTAGTAGCGCGAGGCCGGCGCAAAGAAGGCGAGCGTATTGTATCCCCAATAGTTATGAAGCCCCTTGTCGAGCAGATGGCTATCGTCGGGGAAGAAGTGGATCGGCATCAGTTCGATCGACGTAATGCCGAGGCTCTTGACGTAGTCGATGATGTCTTTCCGGCCGAGCCCTTCGAAGGTGCCGCGCAACTCCTCCGGAATTGCCGGGTGGAGTTGGGTCAAGCCTTTGACGTGGCTCTCATAAAAGATCGTGTTTGCCCACGGGACCGACGGCTTTTTGTCGCCTTTCCAGTCGTATTCGTTTGGATCGATGACACGGCACTTCGGCATGAGTGGTGCACTGTCCGTCTCATCAAAAGAAAGATCTGTGTCTTCACTATTCAAGGTGTAGGCGAAATGCGCCTGCGACCATTCAACGTCTCCAGCGATCTCCCGGGCATAAGGATCGACAAGCAGTTTGTTAGAATTGAAACGGTGACCGTTTTTCGGATCATATGGTCCATGAATTCGATAACCGTAAAGTGCACCGGGCTTCAGGCCGGGAATGTAGCCATGCCAGATCTCGTTCGTGAATTCCGGAAGGGTTATCCGTTCGATCTCCGTCTTCCCAGTTTCGTCGAACAGGCAGAGTTCGGCTCTTTCGGCGTGAGCGCTGAAGAGCGCAAAGTTGACGCCATGGCCGTCGTAGTTCGCCCCCAGGCGCGTAAAGTCACCCGGCTGTATATCCCGCCATTTCATCTCTTGCGTCATCGATGTCCTCGCATTCCTAAGCCCGGCAGAAACCCGCAACGACACGCTTTGTTCCGGCAAATAGCGTGCGATTGGCGTTGCTAGGCGTCCGTAACGAGAAATGAGACCGAATGGTCTGAGAGAACCGATGACGCCAAGACATTGCCGACATCCACCGTTTTCCCGGTCAGCAGATCGCGCATTCGCGCACCGAGCCGTGACGGTATAGTCACGGCTGTGTCTTCCCAAAAATCGGATCTTGCTTCGCCCGAACTGACTGCCCCGCGCTCCTTCATCAAGCGTGAAGCGATCGTTACTGCAGTCTGTTCTCCATGAGTCCGCGCAAAAGCGACGAGATTTTCCTGTCGGCGCCCGACAACCGCAAGCGGAAGGTAATGGCCTTCGAGGAAGAGTTGCGGATGCTCATTGCGGTGCCGCAAGACGCTCGTGATGATGTGGCGCTTCAACGATCCGACATGCAGCTTGGCAGCGGAGGTTTCATCCACCTGTGTTGGGCTGAATGCTCGATAGTCGATTGGTCTGCGATTATCGGGGTCGACCAGGCTGAAGTCCAGGCCTTCGGCTCCCTGATAGATATCGGGGATGCCGGGTGCAGTAAGCTTGATTAGCGTCTGTGACCGGCTGTTCAAATGACCAAGTTCGACGAACGGGCTCAAGGTCTGTTGGAAGTCCCTCAGAAAGTCCTGATTGTCGAGAGAAGCCAACGCCTTGGCATAGCCTAGCACCGCATTTTCATAGTCGGGATCTTCCTTGGCCCAATCCGTTCGAAGCTTTGCCTCGCGTATCGCCTTTTCGGCGTAAGCTACAAACCGGGTTCGCAACTCCGCTAAGCGGCTTTGTTCGAAATCTTCCGGCCAGAGTCCGGCAAGCGCCTGGTAAAGCATCCACTCGACGTTGGGCTCCGGTGCCGGACCGTCGGTAAGGTCGCTGCGAAATGACTTGTTCAGTTCGCGCCAGCGCTCAACGCCTTCGGTCCATGCTTCAGGGCATTCCGAAAGAGTGTAGAGACGTGCCCGCGCGTCCTCCCCGCGTTTCGTGTCATGCGTCGACGTCGTTGAGAGGCCACGTGGCTGATGCTTGCGACGGTCCGCCATCATCTGGTGAAAGACGGCAACTCCGCCGGGCGCCTTGTCGGGTTCGCCGCCGACTTCATTCGTCGCAATCAGCCGATTGTATCGATAAAAGAGGGTATCTTCCGCCGCCTTTGCCATGATCGGACCGCTAAGCTGCTGAAATCTGGTTCGAAATTCGAAGGCTGGCTTACCCTCGATTTCCCCTCGTAAAAGACGCCCTATAAGCTCCAAAACTGTGGTTGCCGGCAATTTTGCTCGCGCCTGTTCAAGAGCAGCGTCAAGGACCGCTTCGTCCTGTTCCGCAAGCGGCCCTCCATAGCCATAGGTGCGGTAGACCGGAAAAGCGACCAACAGTTCGTGAAGCGCTGATGAGATGTCATTATAGGCAAGTTCGGGACAGATGGACTGAACCAGTCCCACGAGGCGCGCTGTTTCGCCAGCAAAATTGCGTCGGATCATAAGCAGCTTTGCGGCGCGCATCCCGACGCCGAAGTCGGCGTGTTCCTCGCAGATCGTCTCGTATGCTGCGCCCATTTTCCGCAATCCATCGCCGGCAACAAAAAGCTCCGCCATGGCCGAGATGAATTCGTAGCCGGTGGTCCCTGACACAGGCCAGGCCGACGGCAAGGTCTCGCCCCGACTGAGGATCTTTTCGACCACAATATAGGTTTCAGTACCGACGGCCTGACGCAGCCGCTCGAGATAGGTCTTCGGATCCGCCAAGCCGTCAATATGGTCAATGCGAAGCCCCTGCACCTGACCGGAACGGACGAGTTCCACAGTCAGCCGGTGGGTATCCTCAAAAACCCGATTATCTTCCACTCGGATGCCGACAAGCCCGGTGACCTCGAAAAAACGCCGATAGTTGAGATGCCGGGCTGCATCTTTCCAGTGGAACAGCTGCCAGTGCTGCTTGGAAAGCAACTGTTTCATCCTCTCTGAATCCATTGAAAAAGCACGCAGCCTTTCGCTATCTCCGCCGGTTTCCGTCAATACATGGTGGCTGCTGTCGTCACTCAGCGGAAGCCGATTGTCGAAGTAGGCGAGCTTCACGAGATCCTCGGCAGGATCGTAAACGAGTTGGAGTTCGCCGGAGGCCAGAACCTCGTCGACTGGCTTTCCGAGCTGCGGCAATGTCAGCTTCATACTCCAATCGATATCGAAATGCTCCGCATAGGAGCTATGCCTCCCGCGCCTTAGAACGTCGCACCACCAGGTATTCTCAAGTGAAGCAGCCATATGGTTCGGAACGATATCGATAATCAAACCGAGCCCGGCTTTCTGCAGGCTTGCGACCAATCGGTCGAAACCATCACGGCCGCCTATCGCCGGGTCGATCTCATTTGCATCAATGACGTCGTAACCGTGTGTCGAGCCTTTCGTCGCGGTAAAAATCGGCGAGGCATAAAGGTGGCTGACGCCGAGGCCCTTCAGGTGGGGAACAAGCTCGACCGCACGGTCGAACGTGACGTCGCCACGAAATTGCAAGCGGTAGGTGGATGTCGGAATGGTCATGGTGTCCCTCTTGCATTACTCCGGCTTCTAACGGAGCCAGATGAAATCTGTTCCCCTCCAAGGAACACGCGCACCTGAAATGCGTTCGGGATCAGCAGAACTTGAGAATTGTTGGCACGGTAGGAACGGCATGCAGGTGAGCAACATCGAATTCGGTCCTGAGATCAAGGACCGTGCGATCGGGTTCCGGTTATGGGCACCTCTGCAGGAACGGGTACGCGTCAGAATCGAGGATCGCGGGGAATGGGAGATGCAACCGCAAGAGACCGGATGGCATCTTGCCGATGTGCCAGGAGCCCAGCCAGGTGACCTTTACAAGTTCATCCTCCCGAGCGGGATCGACGTGCCGGACCCGGCGTCGCGGTTCCAGCCAAGGGATGTCCATGGACCCAGTGAAATAATCGATCCGAGGTTCGCATGGCGGGTTGAGCATTGGATCGGACGTCCCTGGGAGGAGATGGTAATTTACGAAATACACGTCGGCGCTTTTACTGAAGCTGGTACTTTTCTTGCCGCGATCGACAGGTTCGATCACTTACGACAGCTTGGCGTCACCGCGATCCAGCTCATGCCGCTCGCCGATTTTCCCGGCCGATACGGTTGGGGTTATGACGGAGTTCTGCCCTATGCGCCCGATAGCAGCTATGGCCGTCCTGAAGATCTGAAGGCGCTTGTGGATGCAGCACACGACCGTGGAATCTGTGTCTTCCTGGATGTCGTCTATAACCATTTCGGCCCGGACGGGAACTATCTGCCGGTCTACGCGCCTGTCTTTTCCGACAAACACAAGACACCCTGGGGCAGTGGCGTCAATTATGACGGGGTAGGCCGTCGTGTCATCCGAGATTTTATCATTCAGAACGCAATCTACTGGCTCACCGAATTTCGAATGGATGGTCTGCGGTTGGACGCCGTTCATGCGATCAAGGATGACAGCGACCTGCATATCCTCCGCGAACTTTCCGAAAAAGTCAGGAGGGCAGTCCCCGAAGGGCACATCCATCTTATCGTCGAGAATGAAGACAATAACTCAGGCCTTCTGACCCGGGATATCCACGGAAAACCTCAGCACTTCACTGCACAATGGAACGACGATATTCATCACGTTCTCCACGTCGCTGCGACGGGAGAGACATTCGGCTACTACAAGGACTACGCCGACGACATCTCGAAAATCGGCCGGGCACTGGCCGAGGGCTTTGTGTTCCAAGGGGAGCACATGGCGTATCGCGGCAAAGCGAGGGGGGCGCCCAGCGCCGGACTGCCGCCCACTGCGTTTGTCTCGTTCATCCAGAATCACGATCAGATCGGCAATCGGGCAATGGGCGACCGGATGATCGCATCCCATCCCATCGAAGCCCTGAAGGCAATTGCCGCTGTTTATCTGCTATCTCCGCAAATCCCGATGTTGTTCATGGGCGAGGAATGGGGTGCGGCCGAGCCTTTTCCTTTTTTCTGTGACCTCGATGAAGAGTTGAAGAAGAAGGTAAAAGAGGGAAGAAGGGAGGAGCTATCGCGCCTACCGGGCTTCGAGGCGGATGACGCACCCGATCCGACCTCCGAGACTACGTTTCGCAGTGCCAAGCTGCGTTGGGACAATGTGGAACGAGACAAGACCTTCGCTGATGTTTACAGGCAGCTATTGTCGTTACGGCATGAAAGGATTGTGCCGCTATTGGCGGAGGCGCGCGGCCATTCGGCGGACTATGACGCAAACGCACCTTTTGTCTCCGTGAAGTGGCGATTTGGGCCTTCAATCCTCCGCCTTGCAGCGAACCTCTCTGACAAGATCATTGAGGCGACAGTACCGAACAGAGCCTATTCAATATTCAGTGTAGGCGATTGTGGGAGCGAGCACCTCGGGCCTTGGGCAGTGATCTGGAGCCTGTCGTCGGTCAAGACGGACGGGTGATGGACAAGAAAAGCCGAGGGGCCGAGCTTTCGTCGACCTGGAGGCGCAATGAAAGGAAAGCGATCGTTTTGATACCGGCGGGGATCGTGGCTGCGATCGCAATCACCGAGGGCTTTTGAGGAAGATGGTAGAGAGCGGCGGCAGTTGCAGTGACAATGAGGCGGGGTGCCCATGCAATGAAGACGAGGTCGTCGTTACCGCCCCATTCACCAAGCCGGAACCACCGTATTCATGAGCGTCGCTGTTGAACTCTTCTACCCATATTCCTTCCGTCTGAACGCCGACACGGTAGTCGTAGCGCGGAACAGGCGTAAAATTCGACATGATGAGAATTGAATAGGATCGGTCTTGCGAAGAGCGCAGCATCCCGAAAACGGAATTGGCCGCGTCGTCGACCACGGCCCATTCGAAGCCCTGCGGATGAAGATCGCCATATTGCAACGCTTCCTCGCGGCCATAGATGCCGTTCAGATCCCTTATCAGCCGCTGCATGCATGCGTGCAGCGGCTGGTCCAGGACATCCCAAGTTACAGATTGATCATGTTGCCATTCGCCGGGCTGGGCAATTTCCCCGCCCATGAAAAGAAGCTTCTTGCCGGGATAACCCCACATGAAAGTGAGGTAGGCTCGAAGGTTGGCGAATTTTTGCCAGTCGTCGCCTGGCATTTTCATCAAAAGGGAGCCCTTTCCGTGGACGACCTCGTCATGGGAGAGCGGCAGCATGAAGCGTTCGGAATAGGCGTAGATCATGCCGAAGGTCATCATGTCATGATCATGGCTGCGGTAAACGGGGTCCTTCGACATGTAAGTGAGGCTGTCATGCATCCAGCCCATGTTCCATTTGATGTCAAAGCCCAGCCCGCCTTCCTCTGTCGGCTTTGTTACCCCGGGCCAAGCCGTGGATTCTTCGGCGATCATGATTGCGCGCGGACATCGTTTATGAACGATACTGTTTAGGTGCTTGAAGAATTCGACCGCTTCCAGATTCTCCCGCCCGCCGTACCGGTTGGGAATCCACTCACCTTCGTTGCGGCTGTAGTCGCGGTAGAGCATCGAAGCCACCGCATCCACTCTCAGGCCATCCACGTGGTAGCGCTCCAGCCACTCCAAGGCGCTGGCGATCAGGAAGCCTTTCACTTCGTTGCGGCCGAAATTGTAAATCAAAGTTTCCCAATCCCCATGGAAACCTTCTCGGGGATCCGCATGTTCGTACAGGGCGCTGCCGTCGAAGTCGGCCAGGCCCCAGACATCGGTCGGAAAGTGTGCGGGCACCCAGTCCAGGATCACGCCCAGACCTGCTCCGTGACACCGATCGACAAAATAGGCGAAGTCTTCCGGTGTACCGTAACGTCCGGTAGGGGCAAAAAGACCGAGTGGCTGGTAGCCCCAGGAACCGCCGAACGGGTACTCCATAATGGGAAGCAATTCTATGTGCGTAAATCCCATGTCGCGTGCATAAGGAACAAGCCGTTGGCTGAGTTCGACCCAATCGAAAGGCCTATAGCCGTCCTGAAGATTTCGAAGCCAGGAGCCGACATGGACCTCGTAGATTGAGATGGCACCCTCCAGGCGATTTCGTCGCGATTGCTGGGATTTGAGCCAGCTATCATCACTCCAGCGGAACGGGGTCGAGGACGCGACGACGGAGGCGGTGGATGGGGCAGCTTCGCTAGCCCGCGCGACCGGATCGGCTTTCTGGGGAAGGCAGGTGCCGTTTGCATCGATAATCTCAAACTTGTATCGCTCGCCGGGCGTCAGTCGTGGAATGAAGATTTCCCAAACACCTGCGGGTGCCCGCAGACGCATGGGGTTGCGTCGCCCGTCCCAGGAGTTGAAATCTCCAACGACCGAAACCCGTCGTGCGTTCGGTGCCCACACCGCAAAGCGAACGCCGGCTATCCCATCGATCTCCATTGCGACGGCGCCGAGAGTTCGGCTCAGATTGTAATGGGTCCCCTCTGAAATCAGATGGAGATCAAGTTCGCCCAGCAGGGGCCCGAAGCTATAGGGATCCTCGGTCAGTTGAACGGCGTCCGGCCATTTGACCTGAAGGCAGTAGTTCAACTTTGATTCAATGGCGGCTGCAAACAACCCAGCCGGGTGAACAAGTTGGCAGGCCGTCAGGACATTGCTGCTCGCGGGGTCGACGAGATCCACGGAATCCGCCCCGGGCATGAAGACCCGTACGGTCGTGAACACCCCGTGTTTATGGACCCCAAGGATTGCAAACGGATCGCCGTGGCGTCCTTCCGTTAGCGCCGCAATCGCGTCCTGTCCGACGCCGGCGAGAAGATTGGAACGCTCGATATCCACTAGCGGGCCTCCAGAAGATCAGACACGATGCGCGAAAGGCCCAACAACGGAATCGGCAGCCATTTGGGCCGGTTCCGCGCCTCGTAGGCGACTTCATATGCGGCCTTCTCGAGAAGAAAGGCGTCGAGAACCCTGCGTCGTTGCTGGGGCGGCATGGACAATGCCGCAGACGTCGAAATTGTTTCGAAATAAGCGTCCAGAAAAGCCCGCTCAGCATTCCCTGCGAAACGGGCGATAGCCTTCCGTCGACGCTCATTCTCGTGCTCGATGACTGCATCGTTGTCGAGGTCCGCTGTCGCGACCAGATAGCTAAGCGACCGCAACAGCCCTGCGACATCGCGCAAGGGGCTTGTCTTGGCGCGGCGCTCGGCAAGGTTCCTCGCAGGCTCGCCTTCGAAATCGATGATCACGGCATCGCCTTCACTGACGAGGATCTGGCCGAGATGGAAGTCACCATGCACGCGCGTCATGAGCGTGCCTCGGACGCTATCTGCCAGCGTATCGGCCAGGTCGATAACCGTGGCCTGACGCTTCAGAAGAGGCGCCGACAGCGCATCAACATCCGGATCGACGGTCTCATCCAGTTCCGAAAGCTTTGACAATGCATAAGAAACTTCGCCGGCAATCGCTTTCCTGAGTGATGCAATCTCGAATTCGGCTGCAGTAACCGGCTTGAAAGCCTCGTCCTCGGTGGGCTGGGCAAGCACGACGTGCAATTCACCGAGCCGCTGACCGATCGTACCGACGAAATTTGTCAGCGATTGGAAGAAATCGTCACGGGGTTGGGCGGCCGGATCGCTCAAGGCAAACTCGTCGGCGGCGCGGCGGAGATTGTTCAGCAGCCAGTTCCAAGCGTCCCCCTGATTTCGGATTGCGCCCTGGACGATAATGAGCGTGGATCGGCGTCCACCTGAATCGGTATGCGCAACTTCGCCTAGGAACGGGGCAGTGTGATCATAGCCGGCGCGGGTCAGAAAACGGGTCATCTCGACCTCCGGATGGATGCCGGGAAAAATATGTCTGATCAGTTTGATGATGACCAAATCGCCGACAATCAGCGAACTGTTCGACTGCTCTGCCGAGAGCCAACGGATCGGCATATCGCCAGTCATCTCAAGACGATCGAGCTGATCGGTGCCGATGAATTCTATGGTACCTGTGCGGCCAGTGGTATGGGATCGTTCGCAAAGGCCGCGCACGATCCCGCGCGCCATCGCATCCACGGCAAATCCATCCGTCAGGAAGCCGACGCGCCTGCCCTGGCGGAGCCTTCCCAATGCAAGCTGTTGGGCGAGCGCCGGAGGCTGTGTATCATCCCATGCCACGGCAAGCGGAAGCTGATAGGATTCCGTGTGGTTCGGAAGAGCCACCTCCAATTCGCCGAGCACGACACCTTGGGCAAACGGAATCGGTGTCGCAGAAATCAACCGGGCTGCCCGCAGCACCTGGTCTTTCGCACCAAACCACCGACGCTTGGAAAGGTACGCTGGCAGGATCTCCGAATTCAGGATGTTCGAATGCCTGGGCTCATCCACCAGTTCGAGCAGATCCCGGCGGATGACCATCGTCAGCAGGTCAGGGAGCTGCTCGGGAGGAGCCGTCCGCCAGGCGGGCCCATCCGCGTCGGCGATCAATTGGAACCAGAAGAAGCCGTAGGGCGGTAAGGTCAAAAGGTAGGTCAATTGGCCGATTGGGGGAAATGGCGACATGCCCGTCAGCTCTATCGGCACGCGAGCCTCGAACTGCGACAGGTCGAGCTCCACGGCCTGCGGCAGGCGAGAAAGGTTGGCGACGCAAAGAATCGTCTCCTCTTGATATTCGCGGAGATAGGCGAGGATTTTCCGATTGTCCGGCGAGAGGAAACGCAGCGAACCGCGTCCGAATGCCGGATGTTTGCCGCGCAACGCCAGCATCCTGCGCATCCAGTTCAGGAGCGAATGGGCATCCGTGCTTTGCGCCTCGACGTTGACGGCCTCAAACCCGTAGAGTGGATCGGCGACCGCAGGCAAAACGAGGCGCGCGGGGTCCGCGCGCGAAAAGCCGCCATTACGATCGGGAGACCACTGCATCGGCGTCCTGACACCGTCCCTGTCGCCCAAATAGATATTGTCGCCCATGCCGATTTCGTCGCCGTAGTAGATCACCGGCGTTCCCGGCATGGATAGGAGAAGCGCGTTCATAAGTTCGATCCGACGGCGGTCGCGCTCCATCAGCGGCGCAAGACGCCGACGGATGCCGAGATTGATGCGCGCGCGCTTATCGGACGCGTAAGTTTCCCAAAGATAGTCGCGTTCGGCGTCGGTCACCATTTCGAGCGTAAGCTCATCATGATTGCGCAAAAAAATCGCCCATTGGCAATTGTCTGGAATTTCAGGCGTCTGGCGCAGGATGTCAGTAATCGGAAAGCGGTCCTCCTTGGCAATCGCCATATACATGCGCGGCATCAGCGGGAAGTGAAACGCCATATGGCATTCGTCGCCGTCGCCGAAATATTCGCGCGTGTCTTCCGGCCACTGGTTCGCCTCCGCCAGCAGCATCACGTCGCGATGGGTCGAATCCAGCGCTGCGCGTATCCGCTTCAGGATCGCATGGGTTTCGGGCAGGTTCTCGTTGATCGTGCCCTCGCGTTCGACGAGGTAGGGGATGGCATCCAGACGAAAACCGTCGATACCCGTTTCCAGCCAAAAGCGCATCACTTTCAGCAATTCTTCCATCACCAGCGGATTGTCGAAATTCAAATCCGGCTGGTGCGAGTAGAACCGATGCCAATAGTAGGCGCCGGCGACGGGGTCCCATGTCCAGTTGGACTTTTCGGTGTCGACGAAAATGATGCGGGTTTCCGGAAACCTCTGATCGGTATCCGACCAAAGATAAAACTCTCGTTCGGGCGATCCTGCCGGTGCCTGGCGAGCACGCTGGAACCATGGGTGCTGATCCGAGGTATGATTGATCACGAGCTCGATGATCACGTGGATATTGCGCTGATGGGCGGCATCCACGAAGGCCCTAAAATCCTCCATCGTCCCGTAATCCGGGCTGACATTGCCATAGTCGGCAATGTCATACCCGTCGTCGCGGCGCGGCGAGGGAAAAAACGGAAGCAGCCAGATCGCGTTGATTCCAAGCGCTGCGATGTGGTCGAGCTTCTGGTGCAGGCCTGCAAAATCGCCGACGCCGTCGTTATTGGCATCGTAGAACGACTTGATATGCAGTTGGTAGATCATCGCATCCTTGTACCAGAGCGGATCGAGTTCTCTGTCGCCGTGCATCGTGTCCATTCATGCCTCCCTTGACCGAATGCGCCAGATCGCGAATGGCAGGCTTTGCGGATCAAGCCTGATCCTCTGTTGTTTACCGGTCCAACTGAAACGATAGCCGCCAATGAGATCCTCGGCGTCCAATGTGCCGCCATCCCCGAGTGACCAATGCCAGAGTGGTATCTCGATCTCGCTCTCCTGCGGGTGGTGAGGATCAAGGGTAATGGCGACAAACAGGACGTTGTCGCGGGCAGGACTCGCTTTTTCGAAAAAGAGAATATTGTCGTTGGTTGCGTTGAGAAGCGTTAAGCCCAGGTGCGAGTGAAGCGCGCTATTTTCGTTCCTGATCCGGTTAAGCGTCTGGATCTCGGCAATGATGTTTCCGGGGCGATCATAATCCCAGGCGCGAATCTCATACTTCTCGCTGTCAGCATATTCCTTGCGCTTGGCGTCCGGACGTCCCTCGCAAAGTTCGAAGCCGTTATAGACACCCCACAGGCCTGAAAGGGTGGCTGCGAGCGCGGCGCGGATCAGGAAGGCCGGACGAGGGGCGTCCTGCAGAAAGTCGGGATTGATATCGGGCGTGTTGACAAAAAAATGCGGGCGGAAAAAATCCTTCGCGGCCGTCTGAGTGAGGTCCCGCATATATTGCTCGAGCTCCCATTTGGCATTTCGCCAGGTGAAGTAGGTGTAGGATTGCGAAAAGCCGAGCTTTGCGAGCCGGTACATGATTTTCGGCTTGGTGAATGCTTCCGCCAGGAAAACAACATCCGGTTGACGCGCCCGAATGTCGTCGATCAACCATTCCCAGAAAGGAAATGGTTTGGTGTGGGGATTATCTACACGAAACAGCTTTACGCCCTGATCCGCCCATAGCTGCACGATATTCCGCAGCTCAAGCCATAGTCCGGGCACCGAGTCCTTGGTGTAGAAGTCGACGTTGACGATGTCCTCATATTTTTTGGGCGGGTTTTCAGCGTAACGGAGCGTTCCATCCGGTCGCCAGTCAAACCAACCCGGATGCTGCTTGAGCCAGGGGTGATCGGGTGACGTTTGGATGGCGAAATCAAGCGCGATCTCGAGGCCATGGTCCCGCGCCGCTTTGATCAGGCGACGAAAGTCGTCGAAAGTGCCCAGTTCCGGATGGATGGAGTCGTGCCCGCCGATGGCAGAGCCGATGGCATAGGGGCTTCCTGGGTCGTCAGGCCCGGCTTGCAGGCTGTTGTTGCGGCCTTTCCGATTGGTGGAACCGATCGGATGGATCGGCGGAAAGTAGAGCACATCGAAGCCCATGTCGCGAATGGTCGGCAGCCTGGCGATGACGTCGTCGAAAGTACCATGCCTGCCCGGATCTCCGCTTTGCGACCGTGGGAAGATCTCGTACCAGCTTGCATATGCCGCGCCCTTCCGCTCCGCATCCACTACGCTTGCCTCCGAGCGAACACGAAATGGTCGCCGGTCTGCTTGGGCCATCAGCTCGGACGTTTGCGAATTGAGCAAAATTGCCGTCCGGTCTGGTTGGGAGGAGCATTCAAGCCTCTGAAGCAGAGTCTGCAGCTCGGTTCGAAGGGTGTCCTTCGTCTCGGCAAGCGCTGCGCGAACGAGGTTCATTCCTTCCTGGATCTCGAGCTTGAGATCGAGCCTCGCCTCGCTCTTCTTCAACAACTCATAGCGAAAGATCGCAAACAGGCTCCTCCAGGCCTCGACTGCGAACTCGTACCGGCCGACGCGTTCCAGCGGGAATTCGGCGCGCCAGCGGTCGTTCTCGACCAGCCGCATGTCCGCTTCGTTCCATGCGGTCGCATCCGTGGAGCGCCAGACCACGGCCGCCGCGATGGGATCATGTCCGTCGGCGAAGATATCCGCTTCGACGAAGACGATGTCGCCCACGATCCGCTTGACCGGAAACCGTCCATCGTCGACCCGCGGCATGATGTTTTCGATTGCCAGGCGGGGCGAAGCAGTCGCCTGTGCAATGTCAAACGTAGGCGTCGTTGTGATTGGCGTCGAGGCCGTTGCCTCGAACACGACGATTTCTCCCGCCCGCAAGCGAAGGGCCGCGTCAACATCATTCGAGAACGGGAGAAAACCCGACGCTGCTTCGCGCAGCGCCATCAAAGGGGCAGGAGCGCTTCGTCGGAGGTCTCTGTTGAGGAGGATGATCCGTACGCGGTCGGCATTCCGAAGGTCTTCTTCATCCGAGTGAAGGAGAGCGGATACCGGTCCGTTTGCGCTGCGAATGAGAGAAAGCGACGAATGAAACCTCGCGCTGCTCAAATTGATTTGCGCATTGGCGGCCCGAATCTCCGACGAAATATCGAAAGCCAGATCATAACGAAGGCCCCGCAACCCCGACCCGTCTCCGTGGGTGGGGTCCAGCGGCAAGGCTGCGCCATATTCAAATCCCATCGGGATCATCAGTCCGCCGCCAAGCGAGGCGGCAAGGCGCAACGCCCTTATGGATCGTCGTTCGAGTATTTCCCGACTTTCGGTGCCGTGAGCCATCCGCTTGGCAAATGGTGGCTCCGGAAAGGCGATTTGCCAGCCGAGCGGCTGCTGGACGCGGTATTCGTCTATGAACCACCTTTCGTCGAGGTCCCACCAGGCCATCGATGAAAAGCAGCCATCAAAACCGGTTCCGCCCAATGCAGCTCTCGCCTCGAAGGCAGTCCCGGGCGTCCAGGCAAGAAATTGCACGTTCGGCGCCTTTTCCCGAACTGCGGAGATCAACGATCGCCACAGCTCCGGTGGGACGCGATCGGTGCCCAGGCAGCGATAGCCCGATATTCCAAGCAGGGTGAGTGTTTGCAGCCGTTCCGTCCACTGTTCCAGTAGCTGCGACCGTTGATCGTCTGTGGTGAAAGCGATGATTGAGCTGGTTGCTTCCAGAGGCGAGAGTCTCGGGTCGAGCGGTCGGAACTCGTCGGATGCATCTCGCGCCTCCCTATCAAACACGAGGTCCATCATGAGCGCCACGCCGTGCTCTTGAGCTGCCTGCGCCAAAGCCCCTAAGCCATCGACGAGAGATGTCCCAAGCGAGAGTTCGGGGTCAAGATTTTCGAGGTTCCGCGGGGCGAACACGCTGTTTCCGCACCGATCGAAAAGAGGAGCCGTCAGGACCTTATCGAAGCCGGTGTCCTTGGCGTGATCGAAAACCTCCCGCCACGCATCGATCCCTCTGAGGAGCAGTGGATTGACGTAGTAGATTTGAGGTGGAGTGCTCTGAAAGCCCTCGTTCGCAGATGATGTCATGGCACGCTGCTCGCGTTGGTCTGCAATCAGAACTTTTGTCGGCGCTGCTTGTTCCTTTTGAACTTCCTGCACGGAGCCACGGAGCCCAATGATAAGGACAGCGGTGTCTTGCCGTTCGGCGACGGCCGTGAAGTGAAGCTGGCTAAAGATCTCGCTGCTTTCGGTATCCCTTCGGTTCTCGTGGCCTCGCGCACGGATGTCGACGACGATGTCAATCTCGTCGTCATCCATGTACCGGGCTTCTCGAAAGGGATTGGTGACGCCATTCTGCAGGCTATTCGGGCGCAGCCGCTGATCGCCACGCTTTCGGAAGACGCTGGGCTTCCGGTCTGCAATTTCCGCTACAGGCAAACGGACACCAAGCGGGATATTTGAGCGCTATCAGATGTTGCTGAGATCGGCAGTCAGCGCGCCGGGATAGAGGAAAGCGGCCTTGCTATCCTCGCCAAGCAGCCTTGCCATTGCAAAGTCGATGACGAGGCGTACGCGCCTAACACGGTTGCCTGGTTCGACAACTGGCTGACGACGACTTCGACGGGCCAGCATAGATCACGGATGGCCTTCTCCACACCAGTCAGCAGAATGGCATGCTGGTCCACGCCCCCACCCAGCACGATCAGTTGCGGATCGAGGATGCTGACGCAGGCAGCGGCCAGATTTCCGATATCGCCCGCATGTTTCTCGACGATCTTGCGCGCCGTTGCCGAGCGCTCGACAAGCGCGAACAGTTCACTGGCGCTTGCCGGCGGACAGGAACCCCATAGTCATCCTTCAGCCGCTCAAGGACAGCTATGAACGTGTCCCGATCGGGAAGCCGCTCGATCGAAGGCGAAATTATATTCGGCAAGGCAATTGCTATTGCCCGCAGGGGCGTTGCCTTTCCCGCACAATCCGGCAGAAGCTCGGCGATCACGGTTTCGATGGTCTGGAAACGGTCTTTTCCGGATCTGTCATCCAGGGGATGGGCGACTTCCGCGAGTTTTGAACCGTCCAGTCCACGGGCGATCGCATGCACTTGCGTGGTGCCGCAATCGATGCCGATCACGTAGCCGGCATTGGGCCCAAGCCCATAGGAAACCGAGGTTCGGCCCACCTGTCCGCGGTTCACGCCTGTCGGCGCCGGCAACCCGTAGCGCTCGAGTTCGGTGACGGCGGCCGACATCGTGGGTTTGGAAAAGCGCAGCAAGGCGCTGAGCTGGGGACGGGTGGCCGGGCCGTTCACCGCTATGGTCTTCAGGACGGCGCGTGCGCTATCCGTCAGGGCCGGGGAACTCGGTTCGGCAGTGGACCAGACAGGATTCAAGAAAACTCTCGAGGCTCGGATTCTATTCGGTAGGCTGCCTTACCATTGGCCGTACGAAAACTCAAACCGCGACCAAATTAGACTTGGCATCGACCTGCGGCTCAAGAGGCACTGGCGGCGGGCGTGGGGTTTGCGGCCCCGTCATGAATTTTTCTCGTTTGCTAGCGCTGCCGAAGGAAGCACGGCCAATCTGCCTTAGCGGATGATGCGCACGCACATTGGCGTGCCGACCTCAATTGCATGACGGGTATCTGTAAGCGCGCCGGTCAGGATATCACGCTCAAAGATCGAAATGCGGTCGGAATTCTGGTTGGCGCAGAACAGATGCCGGCCGGACGGCGTTAGTGCGAGATTGCGCGGTGTGACGCCACCACAGGGGAAGAAGTTCACGAGCGAAAGCTTGCCATTTTCTGGATCGACTCCAAAAACGACGATGCTGTCATGGCCGCGATTGGATCCGTAAACGAAGCGCCCATCAGGCGAGATCTGGATATCCGCGCAATGGTTCTGCGACCGAGCTTCCGCGGGAACGGCCGGCTGAACATCGCACGGCGTAAGCGCGCCGTCCGCGGTGTCGATGGCATAGCTTGCAACGGTCGAATCGAGCTCGTTCATCACGAACAGCAACCGTCCGTTCGGGTGCAGGGCGACGTGGCGCGGGCCGCTGCCCGGCGTCGTTTTCGTCTCTGTCAGCGGCTCCAGCGCGCCGCCCTCGCCCATCTGCCGGTAGGAGGCGAGGCTGTCGGTTCCGAGGTCGGCGACGATGACGATATTGTCGGCGACTTCGGTGACGCTATGGGCGTGGCTGCGCTCCTGGCGATCCGTGTTTGGCCCGGTGCCAGTTCTAGCGGCGCTGGCGAGCGGTGGTGTTAGTCCGCCATCATCGCGAAGCCCGTAGACCACAACCGCCTGGTCTGGGCCGACCGAGCCCATGCCGTAGTTGACGAGGAGCAGCCTGCGATTGTCTCTTGTCACAGCGTTCTGGGCGGTGATGCTGCCGAGTGTCGGCTGCGTATTGATATAGGTGAGCGTGCCGGCGTCGCGGTCGAAGCGGAACGCCGTGACCAGGCCCTCTTTCCAGCCGAAGACTTCGGAATTCGCATAGATGTAGTTTCCGCTGGCAGCTATGGACAGGAACGTCGGGTTTTCAATCTCCGGTGCATTCGCGAGCTTCTCGATCGCAAGGGTCTCCTCGTCGAAACGATAGACTGACAGGCCTTCGCCCCGGGCACCCTGAAAATAGGGTGCTTCGCGATTCAGCGTTCCGACAAACACCAGAAATTGCATCGCCATTATATCCTCCTCATCATTGCCGACATCTCTGGACACAACCCCGCTCCCGCAGCGCCCAAGTCGATATCGAGCGATACACTGCCGGCCTGCGAGCGAAGCCAGGGTCTTTCATCCTAATTGCCAAAATATTCCATATGGGAAAAGAGTATTCACCTAAGAAGATATGTCTGCCGAGGAGGATGGCACCTATCTGTTCCAGACGATTGCTGCAGTCGTCGTCGGCGCGGCGCTGGCCGGCGGCCGCGGCAGCTATCTCGGCACAATTGCTGTCCTCCTGGTGCTGACCGAGATCAATACACTGCTGATCGGGCTCGGCTTGCAGCCCGCTGCTGTTCAAGCCGCACTGGGCTTCATCATTGTCGTTTTGGTCTCACCCTATGGACGCGAACGTCATATCCGCACGACGATCTGACGCGCGCGACATTCAAAACGATGGCGCGCATTCCCGCGCGCCGAGGCGTTTTCGCAACTTTCTAGAGCGCCGCTATCGGGTGCGGTGACCCGTCGTACGCGCCCCAGACCGATTGGTCGAAACAAATGACCGAGCCGGTCATGAGGCCGGATTCGGCCGACGACAGATAGGCGCAGGCGCGGGCCACCTCTTGCGGGTCGACCAGACGGCCGAAGGGTTGGCTCGCCGCGGCCTTTTCCAACCAGTCGGCCGGCGCATCGTGAAATTCCCTCTGGATCCGGTCTTCGCCTTCGGAGGCCATCCAACCGATGTTGAGGCCGTTGACGCGGATACGGTTGCGCAGCAACGCGTAGGCGGTGTTTTTCGTCAGTGTTTCCAGCGCACCCTTGGAGGCGCAATAGGCAGCGATGAAAGGTTGGCCGGCCTTGGCCGACATCGAGCCGATGTTGACGATGGTGCCTTCGATCTTCTCGCGCCGCATGATCTTGACGGTTTCCTGCATCAGGAAGAACGGCGCCCGGACGTTGACGGCGAACATGGCGTCGAAAAGCTCGGGGCTGGTGTCCAGAATGGTGCCGCGATCGGTGATGGCAGCGGCATTCACCAGCGCATCGACGCGACCGAAGGTCTCGTCGCAGACGCGCACGACATTGCACGCATCCTCCACCTTGCCGAGATCGGCTTTGACGTAGACGACCTCGGTGCCTGTTGCGGCCAAGACTTCCTCCGCCTTGGCCTTACCCTTCACCTCATTGCGACCGCAGATGACGATGCCCTTGGCGCCGCGATCGGCAAAAAGGCGGGCGATGGTGGCGCCGAGCCCCTGTGTCCCGCCGGTGACGATCGCGATCTTGCCGTCGAGACGGCTGTGGTCTGTGCTCATGTGGTTTCCTCCCGGAAATGGTCTTATGTGATGTGCGGAAAGCCCCTCGCGATGCGAGAGGCTCTGGTCTGGTAGATGAATGGTGCTCGCGGCGGCCGTCAGGTCAGTTTCTTTTTTGCCTGGTCTGCGAGGGCCTTGGTGAAAGCTTCGTCGCTCCAGCCTCCTTCCAGTGCCTCATGCATCAATTGAGCCTGCGTCTTCGGGGCAAGGCCGCCGATGGGCGGGTCGTGGTCGAGATTGGTGGGGAAGGAATAGCCTTCGGCGCAGGCGGCAATTGCGTTCGACACTTCCGTCTCGGAGAGCCTGCGTACCGATCTCAACGCCTTGAGCGCCGGAAACAGATTGGCGCTCATGCGCTCGCGATTGACCGTTTCCATGGCGCGGCCGAAGGCAGAGGAAACCTGCAACAGGTTTGCCACGCGCTTGATATCGGCCGAGCGGTTGTTGCCGGCCGCATGGAAAAGGGCAGGGTTGAAGAAGACGACATCGCCTTTTTCGAGCGGAAGCTGAACATGGTTGCGATCAAAGTAATCGCGGAATTCCTGGCGCTTCAGTGCGAGATAGCCTGGCACGTAAGTCTGGCTGTGCGGCAGGAAAAGGGTCGGGCCGCTTTCGAGCGGCATGTCGCAATGGGCAACCGCGCCCTGCAAGGTCAGAACCGGCGAAAGCCTATGCACATGGGCCGGAAACTGCTCGATTACCTTCGACGACTGGAAACCGAGATGATAGTCGCGGTGGGCGGATTGTGCTGCACCGCCGGGATTGACGCGGTTCACCTGCGCCGTCATCTGGTAGTTCGGTCCGAGCCAGGCTTCGCTGGCAATCGCGACAATGCCATTGCCGTAATATTCCGCGAAGTTTGCGGGATCGGCGAGGCAATGTTTTTCCAGCGAATTCCAGATGCGGTCATTGGCGCCCGGCTTGGCGAAGTGGTCTCCGCCGCCGGTGGCCGTGCGGTGCTGCTCGTTTATGATGTCGTCGAAAATCGCGCTGGCGCGGTCGATGACAGATGGATCTTCGTAGGCATGTTTGAAGACGACGACACCCGGGCCTTCCCCGAAGGCCTCGCAAATTTCGGCGAGCACGGCGCGGCGACCTTGAGGATCGGCAATATCAGCCAGAACCTTGCGGCTGTCGTAGACCAGGACATTTTTCTCGATGTGATCGGCAGTCGGATAGTCGGAAAGCGAGGTGGTCTTCTCGGCCAGCGCCCGGAAATCGCCGAGGTCGCAGGCATCCTCGGTCAACCAGACGCGGTCAGCCCGCAATTTTTGAAGATTGTCTGATTTCATCAGGTGCTCCTCCATCTCTGATGAAGGCACTATACGGCAGATCTTGTCCTGCTATAGATCACAAATCCATCAAAAAACCATCAGAACGAACCGCATGTCACATCCATTTCTCGTCAAGGACATCGCCTTTCAAGCAGGGCTCAGCACGGCCACCGTCGACCGGGTGCTGAACGGACGGGCGGGCGTGCGGCGGCAGACCGAGATGCGGGTGAAGGCGGCGATCGCCGAGCTGGAAAAACAGCAGGCCAGTATCGCGGTGAGCGGCCGTACGCTTGCAATCGATATCGTCATGGAAACACCGGAGCGATTTTCCGATGCCGTGCGTGCCGCCTTCGAAGCAGAAGTAGCGACCTTCCTGCCGACGGTCTTTCGCTGCCGTTTTCATTTTGCCGAAGTCATGAAGCCGGTTGAATTGGTGCAGCTGCTCGATCGCATCCGGCTGCGAGGCACGCATGGGATTGTGCTGAAGGCTCCTGATATTCCCGAGATCGTGGCTGCGGTTGAGCGCGCGACCAAAGCCGGCATCACTGTCGTAACCTTGGTGACGGACCTTCCGAATTCTTCCCGAGCAGGTTACGCAGGCGCCGACAACCGCGCCGCCGGCGAGACAGCGGCCTATCTTGTCGGGAATTGCTTTGACGGTGCCTCGGCCAGGGTCCTCGTGATCCTGTCGAGCGGTCGCTTCCGCGGCGAGGAGGAACGGGAGATCGGTTTTCGCCGCGTCCTTCGCGAGCGCTATCCGCAGATCGGCGTGACCGAGATCAGCGAGGGCCATGGCGCCGACGCCGCCACGGGGATCCTTGCCACTCGCGCCATAGAGACGGATGCGGCGATCAACGCGGTCTATTCCATTGGCGGCGGAAACAGAGCCGTGCTCGCCGCCTTCGAGGAGGCCGGCAGGCAGATCCGCATTTTTGTCGCGCATGATCTCGATGCCGACAATCGTGCACTGCTCGCCGCGAATAAGATCGATTTTGTGCTGCATCACGACCTGCGAACAGACGCGCGTTCGGCATTTCGAGTAATTATGAGCGGTCTGGTGAAAGGACGCGTCGCGCCGGCCGTGCTGTCCGCAGTGGAAATTATCACGCCGTATAATATGCCAGCGGGAAACTGACTCGTCGGCTCTTTCGTCACTTGCCGCGGCCCTTCCACTTCGTCGATGTGACAGAGGAGGTCGGCCGGATCTTCATTGACACGGATCGCCCAACGCCCACTCCAGGCCAGTTTGGAACCGTCCTCCTCCTTCACTTATCCGAAGACGCCAAAAGCCCATTGAATCCGAAACAGATCGCTTCGTACACGCCACAAAAACATTGTCGGCGGGCGCGATGAACGTCCAAAGGGATGGCAGCAATCTGCTTGTCAGCATGGCCTGGGATCGGTTCGAGAGAGCCGCAACAACAAACAAGGGGTTGTACTGGCCTAAATATGCTAAAGTTTTGGTGCGTGACATATCGTCGCGCCATTTTCACTCAAAGCAGAGCACAGGAGAAGATCATGCAACTATTCGTTCAGACTATCCTAGCAGCTGCAATCCTCACTGTTCCATGTGAAGCCGCGGAAATGTTCAAGAAATACGGTTCAGCGGCTGGTTGGGACGTATTTGTCAATGAGAAGATGGGTCCGGGTTGCCTTATTGCAAAGGAGAACTCCGCCGCTGGCACACAGGCGGAGATCGGCATCGATGCGACTGCCGACCTGCGCGGCTATCTGGCGCTCTACTCCAAGAAACCCAAGAACGTTACCGCAGGTGAAAAGCTCTCGGTCGTATTCGACATCGATGGCGAGAAGTTTACGGGTGTAGCTACGGGACAGGAGATGGAGGGGTTCGACGGCGCAGTCGTTCCCTTCAATAATCTCGATTTCATCTATGGTCTTGCCAAGAAGAAAGCGCTGACGATCACCGCGAAAGGACGCGACCCGATAGTACTGAACCTCACTGGTACCGATGCTGCGTTCAAGGCATTGCGTGAGTGTCAGGCCGCTCAGAAGAAGTAATCGGCGGCATGCCCACCGCGTTTCCACGCAGTGGCAATCGGAAATCTTTCCAAACAAAAAGGAGGCGAAAGGGGCTGGTCAATGCCTCCCGCCTCCGTCCACTGCATCAATATTTTGATGGCTCGACCTTTCGGTCAGCTACCGACCATTTTCCCTTAAATTCGGCGCCTCCGCTACGCCGCAAGCAAGGACTTGGCGTAGCAATCGGATCTCCCGCAACTTTCTGATATCGCTAGGAGGCGATACTCGCCATGTGATCCAGCTCTTTAACAACGTCATCCGGCAGCACCAGCCCGGCGGCGGCGAGGTTCTCCCGCAAGTGACCGACAGACGAGGTGCCAGGGATCAACAGGATGTTCGGCGCGCGATGCAGCAGCCAGGCGAGCGCCACCTGCATGGGCGTGACACCGAGGCGCGTGGCGACATCAGACAGGGTGGATGACTGCAGCGGGGTGAATCCGCCGAGCGGAAAGAATGGCACATAGGCGATGCCCTCGCGGGCGAGATCGTCGATCAGGGCATCGTCGGCTCTATAGGCCACATTGTATTGGTTTTGCACGCAGACGATCTCGGTGATCCCGCGGCCTTCGGCGATCTGCTTGGGTGTGACGTTGCTCAGTCCGACGTGACGCACGAGGCCCTGCCGCTGGAGATCGGCCAAGACTGTCAGCGGCGCTTCGATCGACCCTTCGGCAGGGCCATGCACGTCGAACATGATGCGAAGGTTGACCACATCCAGCACATCCAAGCCCAGATTGCGGAGATTGTCGTGCACTGCCGCTGTCAGCTCTTCGCGCGAGAAGGCCGGGTTCCATGAGCCATCCGCGCCGCGCCGCGCGCCGATCTTGGTGACGATGACCAGATCGTCCCGATAAGGATGGAGCGCTTCACGGATGATCTGGTTGGTAACGTGCGGACCATAGAAATCGCTGGTGTCGATGTGGTTTACGCCACTCGCGACTGCCTCGCGCAGGACTGCCAACGCCGCGCCATGATCCTTCGGCGGGCCAAACACGCCCCGGCCTGCGAGCTGCATGGCGCCATAGCCGAGCCGCTTCACGCTACGGTTCCCGAGGTTGAACGTGCCGGACTGATCGATAATGGACATGATCTAACTCCCTTCAAGAGATGACACGAAGATAGGCGTTGCCAGTGTGTATGAAAATTGGATACAACCGGTACAGGCTGTGCGGAGTGGCGAACAATGAAAGTCGACCTGGGTGATCTCAACGCCTTCGTGGCGGTGGCGCGTGCAGGCGGCTTTCGCGAGGGCGCCCGAGCAAGTGGCAGCAGTGCCTCCTTCCTCAGCGAAGCGGTCCGCCGTCTCGAAACGCAGCTCGGCGTCAGGTTGTTCAACCGCACGACGCGCAGTGTCGTCCCGACCGAAGCGGGCAAGGGCTTGCTGGAGCGGCTCGGCCCGGCGTTGACCGAAGTGGAGTCAGCCCTCGATGTTGTCAACGTTTTTCGCGACAGGCCGGCGGGTACGTTGCACCTCAATGTGCCGGTCAGCGCCGCGCGGCTGGTGCTGCCCAGCATCGTTCCGCCATTCCTCGCTGCTTATCCCGACATCCGGCTGGAGGTGATCACCGAGGAGAGCTTTGTCGACGTGCTCGCTGCCGGCTGCGATGCAGGCATCCGCTATGACGAGCGGCTGGAGCAGGATATGATCGCGGTGCCGATCGGGCCGCGCATCCAGCGCTTTGCCACCGCAGCCTCCCCGGCCTACCTCGATCGCCATGGCCGGCCGCAACACCCGAGCGAGCTGCTCTGCCATGCCTGTCTGTTAGGCCGCTTTTCCAGTGGTACGATGACGACACCGTGGGAGTTTGAGCGCGATGGCGAGGTGGTGCGGGTCGATCCCACCGGGCCACTGATCGTGCGGGTGGGCGGAGCGACCGATCTTGCTGTCGACGCAGCGATCGCCGGTACCGGGATCGTCTGCCTCTTTGAGGACTGGCTGCGCCGGCATCTGGACAGCGGCGCCCTCGAGCCCATCCTCGAACCATGGTGGCAGCCCTTCTCGGGGCCATTCCTCTACTACCCCGGACGGCGCCTCGTGCCTGCGCCGCTGAGGGCGTTCATCGACTTCGTCAAGGCTTCGGCTCACCGGGCTTGAGTGTCTGTCGGGGAACGGTATGCCTGCTGCTATCGACGGTGGAATTCCGGTTGACGGAAACGGTTACGGCACGTTCGATCTGATCCGGAAGCTGCAACGATCGCCCCCACCTGAACCCATCGGTTTGTCTGCGGAAGCAGTTGGACTGTCCTCCGATGCGAATGTAAGGTGGCCATCTTTCAGTTGGGCTGGAAACCATATGATCGTTCAAGCCTGTCTTAACGGCGCACGCCGCCGAGATTTCCATCCACGACTTCCGCTGACGGCGGAAACGATGGCGTTGGATGGCGCGGCCTGTGTCGATTGCGGAGCAGCCGAACTGCACCTTCACCCCCGCGCGCAGGATGGGCGGGAAAGCCTGTCGGCCGTGGATGCAACCATTTTTGCCGTTCGCCGCGCCTGTCCTGGCACGTTGATCGGGGTGTCCACAGGAGCTTGGATCGAGAGCGATGAGGAGCGGACTCGCCATTCCATCGCCAACTGGAGCGAATTGCCAGACTATGCCTCGGTGAATCTGTCGGAAGCGGACGCCCCGGCGATCATTACCCTGCTTCATCGGCGTGGGATCGGTGTCGAGGCTGGGCTTGCCTCCGTGGCCGATGCGGAGCGCCTTATAAAACTGCCAGACCATGGCCGGGTTTTTCGCATCCTGATTGAGATCGAGGAGCAGAACCTCGACGTCGCGCATCAGATCGCGGATGATATTGCCGCGGTACTCGACCGCGAGAATGTGCGGCGTCCCATCCTCCTGCATGGTTTTGATGCTACGGTCTGGCCTTTTGCTGAGCTCGCACGTCAGCGGCGATGGTCGACGCGAGTTGGCTTGGAGGACGGCAAGTATCTGCCGGATGGAACAATGGCATCCGATAACGCCGCGATGGTGGCTGCTGCTGTTGCTATATTCCGCACCACGAAAGTCCATTGAACATCTTTCCGGCGACCAGCCGCGCTATCGCTTGGGACTTTTTCTCGCTGCCGGCGTGGCTGGTGGCCGCTACCGTCTATCACTCTCCAGGACCTGCAACATGGCTGTAATATAGCCATAGGTGAAAGCGAAGGCGGTGTTTTCGGGGTCGCGTCCGGAAATGCGCGGCACGTGATCCGGCATGATCATATATTGGTAGCCGACATCGGCGTAGGTTTTCAGCGAACGCCACATATCCATGTCGCCTTCTTCCGGAAAGGTCTCCATGAAGGAGAGCTTGTGGCCGCGGATATTGCGAAAGTGGACGTTAAAGAGTTTGCCCCTTTCTCCAAACCAGCGGATGACGTCGAAAATTTCCTCGGCCGGATTATCGAGCATCTCGCCGACCGTGCCCTGGCAAAAGTTCAGCCCGTGATAGGGGCTCTCATGCATCTGAACGAACTTCTTCAGGCCGTCGACGTTGCCGAGAACGCGCGTGACCCCGCGATAACCAGGCGGCGTGTAGGGATCGTGCGGATGGCAGGCAAGCCGCACTTTGCAGGACTCGGCGACCGGAACGACGCGTGACAGGAAATAATCGATACGCTCCCAGTTCACCTCCTCGCTGAGGATGCCGGCAATCGAAGGAGGCGCATCGTGATCGGCCCTTTCCCAGCGAAATGCCTCGTTTCTCGATCCGCCGCGGCCGATTTCCAACGCGGTGCGCGGGATGCCGATAATATTGAGATTGTATTTGACTGAGGGTATGCCGGCGACAGCGGCGTTCTCGATCAGACGGCAGATAGAGTCGATCTGGTGATCGCGGCTCGGTCCGGCCGTCAGGATGTCCGGGCTATATTGCTGCTCGATCACACGCGAGCTCAGCGGAAGCTGGATCATATCGAGAATGAGGCCGAAACTCTCGATATGTTCGCGGTGGGCCTTGAGAATATCCAGCGTCCAATCATGCGGATTGCCGGCGGGATCGGCGTTGACGTGCTTGATCCCCAACTGTGCCATGACGCGATAATCATCGTCGTCCCGAGCCTGGAACTGGGTGCCGATATACATATGAAATCCTCCCCTCGAATCTCTCGAATGTTAAGCACCGAGCAGGCGGATTCCTCCCCGCAAAACGCATTCGCGGCAATCCGCCGCGGCTGCAGCAGGCGAACGCTTCAAGCCGCATTCGGACGCGGTGCCTACGGTTCCGATCTTGACCAAAGCGGACGCTCGCGCGTGCGCCCGGACTGCCGGATATCGCCCACCAGCCTCTATGTCGGGGGCACCGCTGGCGTGAGACCGTGACGGCGCATGATTTCCGCCATCTTGGCCCGGTCCGGCGGACCACCGGCCGCCGCGTTGAGCACCGCGAAAGCCTCGCGGAAATACTCCGGCCCGATCGCTGCCGGCGTGACCACGCAGAGCGCCTTCACGTCCTGGCCGCCGTTGTTGTCGAACCGATGAACGGCGCCGCGCGGAATGCATAGTGTCTGCCCCGGTCCGACGTCGATCTGCTTTTCGTCGACCGTCCAGGTCAGCACCCCCTCGAGGCCGTAGATCGTTTCCTCGTAGTGGTTGTGGCTGTGCGCCGGCGCCGGCAGTCGCAGCGCGGCCTGGACCATAAGCTCGAAGGCCGCAATGCTGCCGTTCGAGTTGTCCGCGGTCAGCAGAAAGCGAACCGCGAGCCCCTTGGTACCAATAGTTTCGTCGGAAGGATTGACGCGAGGGTCGATAGTTCCATGTGGCATTATGGAATTTCCTTTGGTAAACTAAGTTTACTACTTACGAGTAAACTTAGTTTACCGCACCGTCAATGCCACCAACCACGAAAGTTTGCCCATGAAAACCGAGGACATGTTGATCGGCGCGCTGCTGCGCGTGCCGGCCCAGGCGATCCAGCGCCGCCTGATCAAGGGACTCAACGCCGCCGGTTTTGACGAGCTGCGTCTGCCGCATATGGCGGTTCTGCAGTTTCCAGGGCCGGACGGGGCTCGGCCGGGCACGATCGCCGAGCGCGCCGGCATGAGCAAACAGGCCATCAACCAGTTGCTCCGCAGCCTCGAAGGTTTCGGCTACATTGTCCGCTCCGATGTTCCGGATGAAGGCAGAGCGCGCATTGTCCGGTTCACGGAACGCGGACACGCCGCATTCGGGAAGATGGTCAACCTACTGCGCGACATCGAGGATGAATGGCGCGCCGAGCTCGGGTCGGAGCGCTTCGCCCAACTCAAGGAACTGCTGTTCGCCGTCTGGGACAGTCCGTTGGTGCGCTAGGCAGAGTCATTTGGGAGACCGGCCACAAAAGTCCGTCTATGTCCCCACGCCTCTATAGCGAAATGTCCGCTCGTCCGACGTTTAGAGGGACTAAGCGGAATCACTCGCAGATTGCCGAACTGTCGCGATTTTTGAGCACACGCCCTAGACAGGCGCGTCCGCATCTTTGCCTATGCACACCCGTACGGCATCCATCGGTGCCGGACTTGTACCGATGTTAAGGGCGCCGGGACTTATTTCGTGACATGTGCATTTCATCAATGCATCCGACAGCGAACCGATGCGGATGTTTTTGTTGTCAGAGCCCAAATGTCATCTACAAGCGTTGCTGCGTCGCCTTGTCGAAGAAGTGAACATTCGGAGATTTAAGCGAGAGCTTCACCGTTTGGTTCGGCGTCAACTCGGCGCGTTCTCTCATCACCCACGTCAGTTCTCGGCCCTCTAGCTCCAGTGCCACGTGGGTATCGGATCCGGTCGGCTCGACCACGGTGACGATTGAGGGCACTCCGTCGTCGGTCGCAAAGGACATGTCTTCGGGGCGAATGCCGATGATGACGTCCCTATCGTCCGACTGAGCCGGGGCCGTCAGGAGTTCGATTGAAGTGCCGCTCGGCAGACGGAGCCTCGGATTCGAGCCGCCTGTGAGCCTGCCTTCCAGGAAATTCATTGCGGGCGACCCAAGGAAGCCCGCCACGAAGACGTTTCTTGGCCGGTCGTAAAGCTCGAGCGGCGTTCCGATCTGCTCGACGTTACCACCCTGCAACACGACGATCTTGTCGGCCATTGTCATCGCTTCGATCTGATCGTGCGTGACATAGACGATCGTCGTCTTCAGCCGCTGATGCAGCGCCTTGATCTCGGCGCGCATCTTGACGCGCAACTTGGCGTCGAGGTTGGACAGCGGTTCATCGAACAGGAATACCTTCGGATCGCGCACGATGGCGCGTCCCATGGCGACGCGTTGGCGCTGGCCACCGGAAAGCTGTGCGGGCTTGCGGCCGAGCAATGGCTGAAGTCCGAGGATCTGCGCCGCCTCACCGACTTTTCGGTCGATCTCTGGACGCTTCGCGCCGGCAAGCTCCAGCGCAAAGCCCATGTTCTGCGCGACCGTCATCTGCGGATAAAGCGCATAGTTCTGAAAGACCATCGCAATGTCACGATCCTTCGGCGGCAGGTTGTTGACCACGCGCCCGCCGATCGAGATTTCGCCGCCGGTGATTTCTTCCAATCCTGCGATCATCCGGAGAAGGGTCGACTTGCCGCAGCCGGATGGCCCAACGAGAATGACGAATTCGCCGTCCGATATATCAACGTCGACGCCATGGATGATATCCACCGCTCCGTAGGATTTCCTGACGTTCTTGATGGTCAATCCGGACATGAAATTCCTCCTGTGAGCGCCGATCAGTTCTTCTTGCGGATGCGAAGGGCCTGGTACGGTTTACCCGGCAGTTCGACGCCAAAGGCCGCATCCGCCTTGCCGCCGCGCACGATTGCGCCGTGCCGGGTGGGGTGCGGGATCGGGGCTTCCACTTTCTTTGCGGGGGTGATCGTCATCTCCCAAGTGTCGATGATGTCGACATCATAGTTGGTGCCGTCCTTGGGCAGGCCGGTCGACCAGATGACGGGCTGATGTTCGCCGAGATAGATATAGCGGAGATCGCCATCGTGAGCGCCGGAAACGCGCGTCCAAGGCCATTCGCCGAAAGATGCCATCGGCTCAAGGCCGTTGACGACATCCTGCTCCAGCAGGTCGCGCAGGAAGCCGATACGCTTCCACGCTTCGCCGCGCAGTTCTCCGCCTTTCGCCCACCAGATGAGGTCGTCGGGGTGCGAATATGTTTCGCCGTGACCGGCGTAACCGCCACGCGTCACCGTGATCCAGAAGCGATGGACCAGCTCCTGCGCCGTCAGGTTACCCCAGGACTGGATGATATTGCCTTCATATTCCGGCTCATCGTTGACGACCGGCTTGCCATAGGCGTCCCGCCATTCCTGCGTTCGCTTGACGTCCCAGTTCTGAATGCAGGTATGTGTCACCCAAGGCTTGCGATGATCGAAGTTCATCGTCGCTTCGCCATTGTGGATCGATTTCAGGTGGCCATAGGGATCGTTCTCCTCGAGGAGATGGAAATACCGATCCCACTGGGCCATCGGCTTGGTGTCGAGGAGGAAGTCATATTCGTTCGCCAGCGCCCACCAGACATTCCGGTAGGCGGCGAGCCGCGCCGCAAGATAGGCGACATAGCGGAAATCTTGTTCGGCCGACATGTCGGCATATCCCCAGCGATCGTAGGGATGGAACATGATGATGTCGGCCTCGATGCCGAGCTCGCAAAGTGCGGCAACCTGGTTTTCGAAATGCCGGAACAGGACCGGGTTCGGCCGATCGAAATCCTCTTTGCCGTCTGCCCCCTTCTCGAAGCAGGCGTAGAGAGGTTCATTGACGTTATAAGGATAGTCCTTGGGAAACACGCCCATGCGGATCTTGTTGAAGCGCGCTTTCTTCAGCGTCTTAAGCGTCTGCGACTGCATCTCGATCGGCTGGTGCGTCCAGGCGTAACAGGTCGTCCCGAATGAAAGGAACGGCTTACCATCGGCATAGGCAAAATGAAACTTGTTGCGCACCCGCACCGGACCGTGATTGCCGTCCGAGGGTTTGCTGGCGGTGAGCGAGCCGGTCTTGCCTTCGAGCTCCGGGGTTTTTGAACGCGTCCTGAAGGACCATTCGCCCTCATTGTCGGGCATGAAGCGCACGCGATAGACACCGTCGCCGTCGTAGAAACCGGGCACACGGATTTCGCGGCTGTTCTGGCTGAACACGGCATCGAATGCCACGTCGAGATAGGGATTGCCGCCTGAAGGGCCGTTGAAAGCCGCCTCGAAGACGCCCCATTTTTCGACGGTTGCACTGGACATGATATTCTCCTCGAAAGACTTGCCGATTAGGTGGTGGATCAGCCTTTGACGGCGCCGGAGGTGAGGCCGGAGACGAAGTATCGCTGAAAGATGAGGTAGACGAGCGTTGCCGGCAGCACGGTCATGACGATCGCAGCATTGAGCTGCCCGTAGTCGCTGGAAAACTGTCCTTGGAAGGACATCAATCCAAGCGGTAGCGTCCACATGTGCTGGTCCTGAAGAAGTACGAGCGCCATCGCGAATTCATTCCAGGTCGATACGAAATCAAGGATCAGCAGGGCGGCAAGCACCGGCAGGCAAACCGGCAGGAATATCCGGCGAAAGATAGTGAAATGGCTCGCACCGTCGATCAGGGCAGCCTCCGACAACTCCTTCGGAATGCCTTTGAAGAAGCCGTGCAGGATGAAGACCTGATAGGGAACGCCGAAGGCGATATAGGGCAGGATGACGCCAGGATAGGTATCGATGAGGCCCAGCGAATTGACGAGCGTGAACAGCGGCGCCAGCATGACCTGAAACGGGATCATCGTGCCGAACACCACGAGAAGCAGCAATGCCTTGCCGCTCTTCAGCGGTATCTTGGCGATCGCATAGGCCGCCATGGCCGACAGCGCCAGTCCCAGCGGAACCTTGATGACGGTGATGATCACGCTGTTGAAGAAGGCGCTGGCGAAATTTCCTCGGCTCCAGGCGTTGCCGTAATTCTCAAAGGCAAAATGAACCGGTGGCATGAAGGCGCCGGTGCTCGTCACCGCGGCTTTCGTCTTCAACGATGTAAAGACGATGAACACGAAGGGCGCGACCCAGATCAACGCGACAACGATCAGCGAGATCCACAAGGCAATCAGGATCGGATCTCGTTTGGGTTTGCCGGCGGCAGTCGTATCGAAGGTGACGGCAATGGATTCGGCTGGCGTGACGGTCATTGCTCGGCCTCCTCATGCTTCTGGGTCCATCGCAGGTAGGGAACGACGATGGCGATGGTGATCAGCAGCAGCACAACCGAGATTGCGGCGCCACGACCAAAATCGAAGATCTGCATCGCCTGCGTGAAGGCCCAGAGCGCAAGCATCTGCGTGGATTGAGCCGGCCCGCCGCCGGTCAGGCCGTAGACGATATCGAAGGCCTTGAGCGACGAGATGATGGATAGCACCAGCACGATCGTGATCGTCGTGCGCAGTGCAGGAAAAGTGACGTGCTTGAAGACGGCCCAGCGCCCGGCGCCATCGATGCGGGCGGCTTCGACCAGCGACTGCGAGACATTCTGCAGCCCCGCCAGGAAGAGAACCATGGAGAAGCCGACCGACTGCCAGAGATAGGCAACGAAGACCGAATAAAGCGCAATATTGCGGTCGCCCAGCCAGTCCTTGATCCAGCGCTGGAGGCCCATGGACGTCAGCATCTCGTTGAAGAGGCCGAAGAACGGGTCGTACATCCATTTCCACATCGTCGCGACGGCGATGGGCGCGATGATGACTGGCAGATAGAAAATGGCGCGGAACGTATTGCGACCGAAGATCTTCTGATTGAGGCTCAACGCCAGGAGAAGTCCCACCATCGGCGGGAACACCAGGCACATGATGGTCCAGATGACCGTGTTCCTGAAGGCGACCCAGAAGACGGGATCGTGCGTGAAGATATATTGATAATTCGCAAGACCGACGAAGGGACGCTGAGGATCGAGCCCGTTCCACTTCTGAAAGCTCAGTATTGCGACATTCAGCATCGGATAGAGCGCAAAGATCGCGTAAATTGCCATAGCCGGGGCGAGCAGCAGGAATGCCTGCACGCGAGGATCATGTGTTCGGTTTCGCAATGACATTCTCATCTGCTCCGGGCGGCCGGCGGCAAGCGCGTGGGCATTTGGGTCGAGCAACAGCCAGCCCCGTTGCAACCGGGACCGGCCGGCGTCCAGGGAGGACTTAGGTTCGACCTGCGATGAAGGCCTGCAGCTGCTTGGCGGCATCCGCCGGCTCGATATTTCCGGCCGCAACGTCATTGATGACGCGGAAATATTCGGTCGTCACATCAAGCGGAAACGCCTGGTCGCCGTTCATGTAGACCTTGCTGTAGGTCTTGAAGATATCCAGCCATTCGGCCTCCAGCGGTTTCTGGTTGGTATACTGGACGTTCTTGTTGACCGAAATCGAACTGATCTGCCCAACCAGGTCCTGCTGAACCTTGGTCGACAGGAAATAGTCCAGAAATTTCGCAGCCAGATCGGGATCTTTGCTCTTCGTGCTCACGTAGTTGTATTCAGCGAACCCGTAAAGGCGGTTGGTATTCGTCGGAAACGGGAAAATTCCGTAGTCGTCGAGGTTGGCGCCGCTGCCATCCAACTGGCTGACAAGCCAATCTCCCTCCAGCATCATCGCGGCGCGACCGGCTGTGAACAGGCTGTAGGACTGCTTGTTGTCGATCCCCATGAACGGCTGCAGCGTATAGTCCTTCGTCCACTTGGCGAACTCGGCGAAGGCATCCGTCGCACAGGGCTCCTTCGTCCAGTCGGACTTCATCGCCATGAGCGCATCGTGCTTCTCCGCACCGCACTTGGTCTCCAGGATCACGTCCATCAGGCGCATGACGTGCCAGTTGACGGAGCCACCGAAGGTGAAGGCCGGAATTCCTGCGGTTTTCAGCTTTTCGGCATCTGCCAGGAGATCCTCATAGGTTTTCGGCTCTTCGGTGATGCCTGCCTGCTGGAACAGCTTCTTGTTGTAGTAGACCGCCTCGCCCTTGAAGGTGAAGGGGACGCCGTGTTTGCCGCCCGGATAGAGGTCGGCGAATGCGGCGGCGGAGGGGAGCAGTTCGTCATTCCACTTGTACTGCGTATAGTATTTATCCAGCGGCAGCGACAGACCGGCCTTGACATATTCGCCGCCAAGGCCAAGCCCGGCCCAGCTAAAATAGATATCGGGTCCCTTGCTGGAGCCGGCCGCCACGCGAAGAGCGGTCTTGTGCTCATCGACCGCGCGCTGCACGATTTCGATGTGAGTGCCGGGATTAGCAGCTTCGAAATCCGTCGCCACTTTCTTGAGCGCGGTGTTTGCGGCGTCGTTGTCGAAATTGAGCGTCCACAATGTCAGGTCTTGCGCCTGGACACCCGTCGCCGCAAAAGCCGCTGCGGCAATCGCAATCGCGCCAAACCGGCTCACATATTTGGAGTTGATACGCATTTCCCGTCCTCCTCTGAACAATACTGAGGCGGTTTTGGCAAATCAACGGACACATGTCAACTGGTATGATGAGGTCATCATCATTAAGACAAGAAGAGCGCTTTGAAGCACGAGACGACGACGGTTGCCGAGGCCGCTCCCGGATCGATGTGCCCTATTGCGCGCTCGCCAAGTCTGGAAGAACGCCCCTTTGTGGCCACCATATCCTTTGTTGCTTCCGTCCCGGCTTCCGCAGCCGCCAGAGCTTCCGAAAGACAAGCCTCGAGCGACATTCCTTTTTCCCGCGCAGCCCGGCAGGCGGTGGCAGCGGGGGCCCAGGCATCGACCATGGTCTTTTCCCCGATCTCGGCCTTGCCACGGTCTTGAATTCCTCTGGCAAGCGAAACGAACACGTCGACCATATCATCATCCGTTAGAGATGACTTACCTTTTGCCACGGCGCCTGCGCGCATCAAGGCGGTTGCGTAGAGCGGACCGGAGGAAGCACCGACGGCGTTCAGGAAAGCCTTCGCGGCCGTATTGAAGACGAGTGTTGGGTCCGATGTCGCCGAATCCAGTGCAGCAACCGCCTTGGCGGCCGCCGAAAAACCAAGCTCCATGGCGATGCCGTGATCGGCATCGCCAATAACGCCGTCGAGCTCACACAATCGGTCCCTTTCGCGCGTCATCGCCTCCGCGATCACGTTTAGAAGGGATTTCAGATCGTCGACCGTAATTGTCTTTGTCATCGGAGCACTTCACCCGAACGGAACATTGCGCAATCGCAGGGATGGTCGATCAATCGCTGCAATTCGTCGTCCAAATGCATCAGCGTGATCGAGGCGCCGGCCATTTCCAGCGACGTGCAGTAATTTCCAACCAGCGACAAATGGATTTCTATGCCGGCGGCATCGAGCGTCATCTTGACCTTCCGCATCATGATGTAGAGTTCCATCAGAGGTGTCGAGCCGAGCGAGTTGACAAGCACGGCCACATGGTCACCCCGCTTTGGCTTCATCTCGCCAAGTATCCGGTCGAGAAGTTCGGCAGTGACCTCATCGGCTGATCTCAATGGACCGCGAGCAATGCCCGGCTCGCCGTGAATACCCATGCCGATTTCCATCTCATCGTCGCCAAGTTGAAAATTCGGCCTGAGCGTCTGGGGCAGGGAGCAGGGCGATAGCGCAACACCCATCGTGTAGGTCCGGTCATTCGCCCATCGCGCGACCCGTTCCACCTCATCCAGACTGTACATTAGATCGCAGGCCGCACCTGCCGCCTTGAAGATGAAAACATTGCCGGCAACACCGCGCCGACGCTCCCCTTGATCGATGGGTGCGGAGGCGACATCGTCCGTCGTCAGCACGGTGCGGGCTTCGATGTCGTCCATGGCAAGCATCTCGGCTGCCATGTCGAAATTCATGACGTCGCCGGCATAATTGCCATACATGAACAGGACGCCAGCGCCGCCATCGACCGCCTTGGCGCATTCTATGATCGGGTCCGGTGGCGGAGAGGCAAAGACATTTCCGATTGCCGCCGCATCGGCAAGCCCCTTGCCGACGAAGCCCAGAAATGTCGGCTCGTGTCCCGAACCGCCGCCGATGACCAGACCGACCTTGCCGGACCTCGGCCCTTCATTTGCAATGATCGATCGCGGCGCTCCCTCCACGGCGCGTAGGTGGCGGGGATGGGCGGCAAGAATGCCCGCCAGCATTTCGTCCACGGCCGCGGCACCGTCATTGATAAGCTTCTTTGTCTTCACGCCAGTCCTCCCGGTCATCTCGATTCGGAAGACTAAGTTGCGCTTCTCGGATGTTAGGTCAATCCACCAGTGAGATCGAGACGACCGCGTAGGGCTCGAGAGTGAGAACCCCGCCCTTGAGTTTGTCGGCAAGGCGGAAGGATCCTAGTTCGACCTGCTGTGCTGTGTGCGTCACGTTTACCAACAGCAACTGCGGCGCCCCCATGGCTGGTTCGACAACGAAGGCCAGGGCGGCGGTCGGATCGGATGATACGCATTCCTGCCATGGGCTGCCGGCGAGGCGGGCCAGGGTGGCGACAGTGTTGAAGATCGGGCGTCTGCCGCCGGCTGGAGACGGTTCATCCTTGCCGGCGATCACGCCGAACGGCCCCGTCAGCGCCGAAAGCGTCAGGCATTCCAATCCAGCGTCGATCACGTTGGCCGCGTAACCAAGTGCGAAGGCTTCCGCGAAGCGGCCGTTGTGCCGCGGGTCCATGTTTGCCATCGGAATACGGCCACCAGCAGCATTGTCCATTGTTCGGCTGCCGTAGGGATTCTGGCGCATTGGGATGGTGGAGGGGCCGATGCGATAGGGCTTGTCGCCGTAGATGGCCCGCACCGAGCGCGTGATAAACGGCAGTGCTTCCAGCGTCTGCATGACGCTGAGATCGTCGGCCGCATGCACGATCGGGTTCGTGCAATGGGTGATGAAATCGAGCGGCCCGGAAGGAACGCGCTTGCGATTGAGTTCGGTGAAATAGCTCAGCATACCGCCACCGAGCTGGATGCCCGGAAAGGCAGAACGTGCCGCCGCATAAACCTCTTCAAGCGGCGGGCATGCCGGCCATTGACTGCCCGGAGGGGTCGATTGTCTGTCGACGGAAGGGGATATGACGATCGCGTCCGGTTTGAAACCCGCCGCATGCATCCAAGCCGCGATCTCCTGTGCTTCGGTAGGCGGCGACTGCCGGCACAGCAATGCGATTTCGAGAGTCGACGTGCCGACATGAAGCCGGGTGATGGCGCTAAACGTCTCGAAGGAGGCCGCGTCATGACCGGCATTCGGATCGAAATGAAAGAGCAACTCCTGCGGCCCGATCTCCGCGAGAACGTCACGGGCTTCAAACGTCGCCTTCGCCTCTTCCGGTGTGATAATCAGCCCGATCGACGGCATCGTACCGCGCTTGACCCCCTTCGTGATCGTGACCGCCCGGCCGTCAGGCGCGATAAATGCAGGGGTAGTCAAGATTTCACGCTTGTCGGCGACGCTGAGAACAATCCGCTGTCTGACGGATTGGCCTGCCGGTATCCGATAGGGCCAGGGCAGGGCAAGAGGGCGGACATAGGTCTTATAGGAGGCATCCGACCAGTTACGTTGATCTTCCATCTCGAAGGTATCGCCTTCCATGCGGCATTCCGCCGTGACATGCGGCATGACGGTATGCGTAATCGCACGCATATCCTTGAAGGGCTGCCAGGGCTCGATGAGATCGGGAAAGCGCGTGTCCTCGCGACGACCGTCAACATGTTCCACCGAGACCGGTGTACCGGCAACGCCGACGATCGGATGCAGGATGCAGAAGCCGCAACGGTTCGTCTCGAAGCCGGTTTTGGACATCGCTTCCGCTTCGAAGATCACGGCGCCTCCGGCCTTGGCGGAGATATGCACACGGATTTCAAGGCCCGTATCGTCGGGGCCGGTGCAATGCGCAAGGTAACCCACGGAAAATGCATCGTCACCCTGATCGATCTTAAGGTCCGATATCCGTGGGGCATATGTGCCCCAATCGCGATCGCGGACCAGATAGGAGACGGCGCGGAGTACCTCGGTTCCATCGTAGGTGATCGTGCGCAGATTGCCGTCCTTGAAGTCGACAGCAAGCCTGCCGGCGGTGAGCCGCTCGGGCCGTACTTCGGTCTCACGCGTCCCATAGAGTTGAAATGGGTCGATTTCAGCGGTCATCGCAGCATTGCCTCAATATCGACTGTCCTCCCATGAGCGGCGCTGTCATAGGCTGCTTCGACAAGCGCGAAGGTCTTCAGATTGTCCGCGCCTGACGTGGACGTTTCGCCGCCTGATGCGAGGCGGTCTGCCCAGTGCTGCTGGATGGCGAGGACACTTTCCTGGATGTTGTGCCATGGACGCGAAGCCCAGGAGAGAAGTTTGGGCGAGGCGTCCGAAACCGTCGTGCCCTCGGCGCTGTTGACCTCGAGACGATAGCCCTGCGAGAGCCGGATCGTTCCCAGCGTTCCATCGATCTCAATCAGCGTTTCGGGAAAGGGCTCTGTTCCAAGCTTGGTCGCGTAGCTGACGTCGACGATCGATGTCGCACCATTCTGATGGTCGAGCATGATCGTTGCGACATCCTCGCCCTTGATTTGCGGATTGACCCGTTTGGTGCGCGCCGTGAGCGTTACGACGTCACCGAGAATGAAGCGTGCGATATCGAGCGTATGGATACCGAGATCTTCGATGATGAAGCGCTCGCCTTCGGCAAGATAGGGTTGGCCCGAAAAAACGTCGTAGCCGGAGCGGAAAGAAAAGCGGCCCCAGAATGGCTCGCCGACCACCCCCGATTGCAGGACGGTCTTCACGGACTGTATCGGCGTCTGCCATCGGAAATTCTCGTGAACCATCAGAGGGATTCCGGCGTCGGCACAGGCTCTCACCATCGCCATGGCGTCGCTCAATGTCTTTGCAAAAGGCTTTTGGCAGATGGCCGGGATTTTGTGAGCCGCTGCCATTTCCACCAGCGCACGGTGGCTTTGAACGGTTGTTGCGATATCGACGAAATCGAACCCGCCATCGGCAAAAAGTGCCGCCGCGTCGCTGTAACGCCGCTCGATGCCGAACTGATCGCCGACAATCTTCAACCGCTCGGGATCGCGATCGCAGATCGCGATAATCTGCGCGCCATCGACGTCCTTCCACGCATGCATCTGATTGACCGCGAAGAAGCCGCAGCCGATAAGCGCACCCTTGAGTTCCGTCATTCTCAACCTGCCTTTGCCATTTGCATGAGTGTAACGCGCTGTTGGAGACGGCGCTGCGCCTGATCGACAACAACGGCGATGATGATGACCAACCCTTTGATGACCATCTGCCAGAAGGACGAGACGCCCATCATCACCAGTCCGTCGGACAGGATGCCGATGACGAAAGCGCCGATGATCGTGCCTCCGATCGTACCGCGTCCACCGGACATCGAGGTGCCGCCGAGGACGGCCGCGGCGATGGCGTTGAGCTCGAAGCTCTCGCCGGTCGCCGGATGCGAGGCCATCAACTCCGACGAAATGACGATGCCGACGATGGCTGCGCACAGCCCGGAGAACATGTAAACGAAGATCTTCACCAGATCGACGCGAATGCCCGACATGCGCGCCGCGCGCTCATTGCCGCCGACGGCGAAGATATGCCGGCCGATTGGCGTCGAGCGGGCGACATAAGCGGCAATCAGCGCGAGAACGATGAGAATCCAGATGGAAACGGGGAGTCCGAGCAGCCTTCCGGCGCCGAAGACATCGAAACCGGTCGTGTCGAACTCCGGCCTGCCGACCAGGTTCGGGAACGTCTGGCCGTCGGAAGACAGCAGCGCCATGCCGCGCGCGATGTAAAGTGTTCCAAGCGTCGCGATGAAAGGCGCGACGTTGAGTTTGGTGATGAGCAATCCGTTGATCAGACCGATCCCGATACCGACGGCAAGGGTGATGACGACAATCTCATAGAGGTTGAAGTATACCGTATATCCGATCGGCAATTCGACGCCGTTGAGGATAAGCGCGCCGGTAACCATTCCGCAGAGGCCAACGATCGAGCCCACCGAGAGGTCGATTCCGCCGGTGATGATGACGAAGGTCATGCCCATCGCCAGGAAGGCGTTGAGCGCAACGTGTTTCGACATCAGGATCATGTTTGCGGTCGATGTGAAGTTCGGCGCGAAAATCGCGAAGAAGATGATCACGGCAAAGAGCGCAATGAAGGTCCTGAGTTTCATCAACGTCAGGAGTACAGAGCCGTTCGATCGCTTGGCGGCAAAAGAAGAAGATGTGTCCGCGGTCATGACGCGAGTTTCCTTGTATGTCCGTGTCCCTTGGCCGATGCTGCGACGATGGCTTCCTCCGTCGCCTCGTTTCTGTGGAAGACGGCGACCAACTGGCCGTTGCTCAAGACGGCGATACGGTCGGAAAGCGCCATAACCTCTTCGAGGTCCGAGGTAGAAAACAGGATTGCGAGGCCCTTGCCGGCAAGCTTGCGCATGGTGCGGAAGACGTCGGCCTTGGCCCCGACGTCGATGCCCCGGCTCGGCTCGTCCATCAGAAGAACTTTGGGATCTGTCATCAGCGCTTTGCCGATAACGACCTTCTGCTGATTGCCGCCTGACATCGATGTCACCTCGAAATCGGGGTTGGGCGCCTTGATCGAAAGATCGTGGATCATGTCGCGAGTGGCCTTCTTTTCGGCACCGGCATCGATATGAAAAAAGAAGCGTGCAAAACGTCCGAGGCTTGCAAGCGTCAGGTTGCTGGCGATCGAGAGCACCTGCACCAGTCCCTCGCGCTGCCGATCCTCCGGGATTAGGGCCAGGCCGCGCCGAATCCGCCGGGTGGTGTCGCGTTCGCGAACCTCGACGCCGTCGATGAAGATCTTACCGGTCGAATGCATGTGCCTGCCCATCACGCATTCGAAGAACTCGCTGCGGCCCGCTCCCATCAACCCATAGATACCGAGAATCTCGCCGGCGCGAACGGAGAGCGAGACGTGATCGACGGCCAGGCCTCCGGTTGGCCTCGGCAGGCTGATGTCCTCGGCGCGGAAGGCTTCCTTGCCGATCGTATGGCCGCCGTCCTTGGCGAAATCCTTGGCATCCGATCCGATCATCGATCGGACGATCCATTTCGTATCGATGTCGCGAACCATCGCCTGACCGGTGATCTGCCCGTCGCGCAGCACGGTGATGTAATCGCCGATCCGCATCAGCTCCTCCAGCCGGTGCGAAATATAGACAATCGCCACACCTTGCGCCTTCAGTTCGGCGATCACCTTGAAAAGGATGTCGACCTCCGCTGCCGAAAGCGCCGATGTCGGCTCGTCCATGATCAGGATGCGGGCATTCAGCGAAATTGCCTTGGCGATTTCGACAAGCTGTTGCTGCCCGATCGGCAGATCTTCGACCATGGTCTCGGCGTTGATGCCTGCGTCGAGCTTCTTCAGAAATCCGTTGGCCTGAGCTATCTGCGCCTTGTGATCGATGCCGAAAACGCCGCGCGTGATTTCGCGCGTCGCAAAAATGTTTTCGGCGACCGTCATGTTGGCGAAGAGATTAAGCTCCTGGAAGATCATGCCGATGCCGCGTGCCTGCGCGTGGGCGGGACTGTCGAAATGAACGGGTTCACCCTCCAGGAGGATACGGCCGGCTGTCGGACGTTCGACCCCGGCGATGATCTTCATCAGCGTCGATTTGCCGGCTCCATTTTCCCCAACCAACACGTTGACTGCACCGCGCCGCAGTTCGAGATTGGCGCGTTTGACAGCGACGATGCCCGAATACACTTTGGACACGTCCTCGAGACGAAGGATGATGTCTTCCTGGGTCGTATCGTTCATGGTCATTGTCCCAACGTCAGGGCCGAAGGGGTGATCAGCGGCAATTGGCCGGATGTGGGCAGCGGAAACGCGCCGGTTACATCGACCGTCTTCCCGGTCAGGCCATCCCTTGGCAAAGCGGCGAGAAAGGACGTGTTCGCCTTCTCATTGAAAGCCTTGCCGAATTGCGCCCATTCGATCTGGTTCTTGAATTCGTTGAAGTCCACGAAATCCAACGCGTCGCGTAGCGCCGTGCCGCGGATCGCAGGACCGATCTGAACCTTCGCATCGGCCTTGCCGTCGCCATCTACATCGACGTCGAGCGTTGCGGCGCGGGTTGCCGTGTCGGCGGCGACGACCTTGCCGGTAAGCTTTACGGCATAGGTCCAGGGCGACGTGCTCTGCTTACGCGGATTGCCGAATTTTGCGCCCGCCTCGTCGGGGTTCGATGCCACAGCCTGCATCACCGTTTTGAGATCGCCAGCGCGCTTTTCAAGGTCGGGTACCGCCTGCGACTGCCAGATCGCATCGACCTTGGCCGCAGGATCGAAGGCGCTTTTTGCCGCCTGCGCGGCCTTTTCCTCGGCCGTCGGCGTCTTGATGATCTTGCAGCCGGGCAGTGCTGCGGCCAGTATGACGGCCACAACAGCGCCTCTGATCCTCAACATGCAATGCACCTCATCCCATAGAAAAAAGTCTGGAGAGCGCGGTTTTGCCACGCCCTCCGCGGTGCTCAGTTCGCCGTCAATTCTTTAGCGCGAAGGTCTCAAGCTTGTCGGCATTGTCCGCCGTGATGAGAACGCAATCCATGAGCTGCTTCTCTTCCTTCGGGGCCGTCTTATTCTTGATGTACGCATCGGCCTGCTGAACCGCCATCTGGGCTTGCGCATAGGCAGGCTGCAGCACGGTCGCCTTGATGCCGCTGGCCTTGATCGAGTCCCGCACATCGTTGGAGCCATCGAAGCCGACGACGATCACATCCTTGCGGCCGGCGGCCTGAAGAGCGGCAATCGCGCCCATCGCCATAGTGTCGTTACCCGAAATCACGCCCTTGATGTCCGGGTTCGCCTGCAAGATGGTTTCCATCTTCGCATAGGCTTCCGTCTGGCTCCAGTTCGCCGATTGCTTGGCAACCAGTTTCAGATCCGGGTAGTCATCGATGACGTCGTGATAGCCCTGCGAGCGGATGCCGGCATTGGTGTCGGATTCCTTGCCTACGAGCTCGACATAATTGCCCTTTTCGCCCATCTGCTTGACGAATTCCTGCGCGCCGAGCTGCGCGCCCTGATAGTTGTTGGAAACGATCTGGGCGACGGCGACGCCGGTGGCGTTGATTTCGCGGTCGATGAGGAAGGAGGGGATGCCGGCATCCTTGGCCTTCTTGACCGCGGCGACCGTCGCGTCGGCGCCGGCATTGTCGAGGATGATGGCCTTGGCGCCGCGGCCGATCGCCGTGTCGATCACTTCCGACTGCTTGTTGGCGTCATCGTCATGCGTCATGACGAGCGCTTCGTAGCCCAATTCCTTCGCCTTGGCTTCGGCGCCGACGGCTTCGGCCTTGAAGAACGGATTGTCATGCGCGGGCGTGATGATGGCGATCAGATCTGCTGAGAAAGCAGGCATTGCGGTGCCCAATCCAAGAGCGCCGGCAAAGGCGACAAGCGTCAGTCTGCGTGTCAGTTTCATGGTTTCCTCCCGATTATGAAACAGGCCCTATTCCCGGTAGGGCGAAGAAGGGAGGGGCCGGCCCTCCCGGGATTTCGCTCAGGTGATGCGACGGATGCTGTCTGCGATCTCCTGGGGCTCGAAGACATTCTTCCAATCGTCGCGCATCAGCGCGGGGATGCCGAATTCGATCGCCTTGTTGCAGGCATCTGAAAACACACCCTCGACCTCGTTGAAGATCACAGCGCCGAGGACGTTCATGTGGCCGAGCAGGAAATCGCGAGCGGCCTGTTCCGGTACGCCGCGCGCTACACACTCGTCCATGGCTTGCCGCATCACGACAAGCAGCGATGCGCAGACAGTTTCTGACAGCCCCGGTTCGAGCATCGCCATCTGCTCGACGGTGACCCGGTGCGAGCGCATGACCGGCGCCCAGATGACCTTGGCGATCTCCTCCCCGAGCGCATAGGCACCTTCCGGCCCCTGCATCAGCGCGGACACGATGTGCTGCTTGGCGAACAGACCGCCGAAGTGGTCGTTCTTCGCCTGCATATCGGTTTCGTCGTTGAAGATCGGTGGATGGCAGGGATGGGTGACGAAATAAGTCAGGTCGTCACGCTTCGGCAGATGGCCCGCAAAGGGGGCCGCGGCGTCCAGGGCGATTACCATTGTCCCCGGCTTCAGCTTGTCGACGATCGCGGCGGCAACCTTGCCGATAGCCGTGTCCGGAACGGCGAGAATGACCACCTCGGCACCGTTAAGGGCGTCGTCCACAGGCACGCATGACACACCGAGATCGTTCTTCAGGCGGGCCTTGCCGGCATCGCTCACTTCGACATGACGGACATCGAAGCGCGAACCTTTCAGATTTTTGGAAAGCCGGTACCCCATTTTTCCGCCGGCACCGAAAAGAGCAATTGCAGTCATGTTTTCTACCTCGTCGATTTTCAAATTGTGGTATCGCAAGTGGTATGATGAGTCAATGAGCACTCCATCACCTTGAGTGGCATCGCGCTCATTTTCTAAGCGCTTCTTCCATCCCGGATCTGCGAGAAATACTCGTCGGTCCCGACCTGTCCGCCCTTCAGCGCGATCTGCAGTCCATTGGTCGGTGCGTAGCTGCCATGGGCCACGCAGAGCGGCGAGCCGGGCGTCTGAGGAAGGGGAAGCAATGTGGTCAGTGCTTCCACCCGCAGTTCCTTCAGTGCGTGGCTCGACGTATCGCCGCCGGCAATGACCGCACGGCTGAGCTTTTCACTTTCGACGATGCGACGCAGAATGATGCCAAGGGCTTGTCCGAGCCGATGCCGGGCGCCGGGAACACGGTCGATAGCACCGCCGCGATCGGCCGAAGGACCAAGCGCCGTGTGCAGGATGACGCTGCGGCCCGCCTTCAGGCTGGCAATGCCGGCATTGATCGCATCTTCGATCGCCTGGTCAGCGCTTTCGCCAATGATCGCCAGAGGATCGACATCGACACCGTCGAAACCGTCGGTCATGGCCTCGCGTATTTGCCGTTCGGTTGTCGGTGAAACGCTACCGGAAACCACCGCGAGGCGTTCGACCTTTCCCGGCAAGGCAAAATCGGGGCGCTCCCCGATTAGACCTTCGTTGCGCCAGGTATTGAGAAGCGCGTATTCGACGCCGGAAGAGCCGGCAACGAATGGACCGTCTTTCATTGCGCGCCGCCAAAGCTGTTTTCCCGCAGCGGCCTGCGTTTCGGCGCTGTCGACGTCGATCAGCATGATGCCGGCGTCGTCGGCCGCGCGTTCGTCGACCCTTAGGTCCGCATCCGTAGCTGTCAGGGTCACCAGATCAACGAGGCTGACGGGAAGGGAAGTCTGCCTCCCGAGATGCAGTGCCAGATCGGCTTCGTCCATCGGCGTGACCGGATGGCGGCTCATCACCGGATGGCGATCAATGCGATAGACCTTGCCCTGATAGGCGGCAAAGAGGTGGCCGAAGGCGGCGTAGCGTTTGAGCTGCGGCGCGCCGACGACGACCGGCACGGAGGACTGGGCAAAAAGCTCCCTGCCGATTTCGATCGCCTTGCCGATATTGCCGATCCGAGGGCTGGAATCGAAGGTAGAGCAGACCTTATAGTGGCATATCTTCGCTCCAAGCCCCTTAAGCCATTGCAATGCCGGAGTCAGATGCTGCTGCATCCATTCCGGGGTCTCGCTACGGCTTGTTCCGGCAATGCCGATGGCTCGACATTGGCTAAAACGCCCCAACAGCGCGGCATCGGGGATACCGAGAAGAAGAACCGTCGGAACACCGTTCGATGCCAAGGCCTCCATCACATCGGTAGAGCCGGTGAAGTCGTCGCCGTAATAGCTGATGAGAAGATCGTTCATCGCCGTTACGCGCCCTTGCCATCGCTGAATTTCGCGATCGAAGCGGCGAGCTCCGGATGGTCCTTGGCATAGTCTTCGAGCGGGATGTCCGCGACCGCCGCCTGCCACGCCTGCTGAACCGCGCGAACGCCGGCGGCCGGTCCGAAGGGATGGCTGACGATGCCGCCACCGCAGAGGTAGAGCAAATCGGTGGTCCGGCCAGTCCGCTGATAGGTTTCCGGGGCCTGGCCACCCCATTGACCCGAGCCTGCAACAGGAAGCGGGCAATCGGACGGATCGAACAGCGGCGTGCTGATCGCCTTGAAGGACTCGACGAAGCTTTCGTCCGGTTCCCAATATTTGACGCGGATGCCGTTGATCTGGAACTGGTCGACGCCGAGCAGCCGCCAGAATTGCTGATAGACCTTGAAATCCATGCCGGCGCCGGGATGGCGCGTCAGCACATCCCAGCCGTTGCGATGGGCGTGCAGCACCAGTCCCGAGCGCTTGCGAAGGAAGCTCATGCCACCAAAACCGATGGAATTGATGTTGACGACGGCACAATTGCCGCCGGCTTTCAAGACCAGGTCGTGGTTGCGCATCATCTCGTCGGGATCGGCGTGGGAAATGCCGAAGGCATACATTACCTTTTTCCCGGTCTTCTGTTCGTGATCGAGGATCAGCGGCATGATCGCCTCGACACGCTCCTTAAGAGGCGAGTAGGCAGGGCTCATCAGCTTTTCGTCGTCCTTGATGAAATCGACGCCGGAGGTGACGAGTTCGCCGACCAGTTCGGCCGTCTCGGCAGGGCGAAGACCGAGCGCCGGCTTGACGATCGTGCCGATGATGGGACGTCCATCGATGCCCGTCAGGCGCTTGCTGCCGGCAACACCGAATTGCGGACCGGGATGCGCGCCGCGAAAGGCCTCCGGCAGCTTCATGTCGACGATACGGATGCCCGTCATGCCTTTGATCGAGTAGACGCCGCCGATCGCAATCGTCATCAGGGCTGAAAGATCGGTGCCGATGGCATCGAGCGGAAAGGCGATATCGACGTCGGCGCGACGAAGGGGACCATGGTCCGCGGCAACTTCCGGCCATGTCGGCCGTTCCGCATCCTCGAGCCGGCGAATGTCCAGGACCCGCGCAGCCACCCGCGATTTCAGCTCTTCCGTCTCGCCTGGAACCGGCACAAACGTGCCCGTCGACTGATCGCTGGCGATCTTGTCAGCCATCGCCTCGATCTGGCCGGGCGTTTCGATTCGGTAGGTGATGGTAATGTTCATAAGCAGCAGGTTGCTCCTCTCGCCGGCGATTTTGTCGTGGCGTCAACTCGTGATCTGGTATAATGAGTATTCCAACTTGTGCAACGATTTTTTTGTTCAGGAGGCCCTCAGTCGTTCTGAACGGGCTTTCTCAGCGCTATTCGAAATTGCATAAGGGAGAAAAGCTTTGAGCCAGCGAGATGTCATGAGCCAGCCAATCGAACAGATTGTACGTCGGAAGCTCTCTGACGAAGTATTCGACCGGTTAGAGCGGTTGATCACGTCGGGAGAACTCAAGCCAGGCGACGAGATGCCGTCAGAGCGTGTTCTCATGGAGCGCTTCGGCGTTGGGCGCCCGGCGATACGCGAAGCGATGCAATCCCTCGCCAGCATGGGATTGGTCAGCATCTCGCATGGTGAGCGCGCAAAGGTCCTTCAACTGACTGCGAAATCGATTTTCCGGCAGGTTGATTTGACCGCGAAGATCATGCTGTCCCAGTCTTCAGACTCTCTCGAACATCTGAAGAGCGCGCGCATATTCTTCGAGCGCGGTATGGCTCGAGAGGCTGCACCGCGTGCAACCCAGAAAGATATTGCTGATCTCAGAGAGATTATCGAGCGTCAGCGCAAATCTCTGGGGCATGCCGAAGACTTCATTTCGGCTGATATGCAGTTTCATACGCGGATCGCTCAGATTTCCGGAAATCCGATCTTCGTTGCCGTCAGCGAGGCAATGCTGGCGTGGCTAAAGACCTACCATACGGAGATGCTCATCTGGACGGGCAAGGAAAAGTTCACGCTTGTCGAACATGAAGAAATATTGGAGCGGCTTTCCGTCCACGATGCCGACGGCGCGGAAGCAGCGGTGCTGAAGCACCTGGAGAGGTCGAGAGCCCTTTACAGCAAATAGAGAGCGATCGGGTTTCCGCCCAGATTTGTCACTTCGGAAGCAGAATCCTGACTTGTCGAACGTGTTCCTGCGCAGGATTAGCTAGCGATGCCAACCACGGCGATGGTCCGGAAGGCAGGAGATCGGAACCGCTCACGCCAGTGCTGCCTCGCCAAGAGGAGACGTGCGGCAAATGTGCATCGCAGCAAAAAACTTGAGCCGATGGGGTTTACAAGCCATCCCTTGAATGGGACCGTTATGCACGTGAGCTTGCTTGATGCGCGCAGCCTTGTCTCGCGCGACGGCGGTGCAAAATGCCCAAAAGGCAGGCTGCGCACCCCTGATGGGTGCTTATCAATCAAATCAATCCGAGGCCGAAATGCGATTTTCGCTTTGTATTCGGCTGTCGATGCAGCGCTCTCGCGTGTCGCTGACATAAGCACAATTGGGATTTATGATGATATTCGTTCTAGCGCGCATTTTTCTTTGTGTTCTTATATACATGGCATCGCTTTTCCAGACGGCTGGCGCCAGCGATCTCGTGATCTGGTCACCAGCAAAGGTAGCTCCGCGGACCTACCAGACAACTATCGGCTTTCGATTGCCTATGGCCTGGGAAATGAGCGCGGGCGCCGATATAGGTCTTGGAAGCGCGACTGGAGGAAAGATCCTGAGCGGTTCGGAACTCGCCACGCTATGGGGAAAAGCGGTCGACGATCATAGCAATATTGCGAGCGAATCTCGGCGAGAGGTCGCGGTGCGGCTGGACACGCTGAGGGGCAGTGGAACCTTGTATCTTGGCCGCTCGCGAAACTGGATCCTTTCGGAAAATCTCGACATGCAGACGTTGCGTTCGCTGAACGTGAGCTATGTGACGACGCAGGCCGCGCCGGCTTCCGTCACCGCTTCGCAGGCGGTGACGATGATTTTTCCTTGGAGGGGAACATCGATCTCGGCGAGCGGCGCGGTGACGGACCTCAATGGCGCCTTTTCCAGCACGTTAGCGTTCAAGCAGCCGATCGCGCCCAATCTCAATCTTACCGCTTCGCTCAGCGATCCCCTGACGTTGATCCCGGCGGGCGATGTACGAGTGGATTATCGCATCAAATGGTAGCTGCAGTTCACGAGGCGGATGCGCTGCGATCAGGTTGACCGTCAACCATTGCGGTCCTTTTCGTCCAGATCGATTTGGCCTTTCTCCGTGAGGATTTCCAAGGCGGCATCGTGTTGCACCTGGTTCAAGTCCTGCACCGTTACCAGCGTTCCACCACGCACGAGCGCCTCGGCATAGGCGGTGCGCTGCCGCTCATTGAAGAAAATTCCTGTCAGCGCGTCGAGGAAGCCGAGATGATCGATCGGCGGAATGTCAGGCCGGTTGCCCGGCGTCATGGTGATGAAATCCTTGGATATGCCGGCGTCCGCTGCGACTGCCGTATTCCCGGGTCCGACGCCCTAGTGGACGCTCGGAAGCTTCGCGACCGCGGCAAAATCCTCGGCCGTCAATTCGCTGATCGCGATCAATACCTCTTCACGGGAGAAACCGGAGCCGATCGTTCGTTCGATCAGGTCTTGCAAGTCAGGCTCAATGACATCACGGCAATCCTCAAGCCGTTCTTCGGAAACCGTCACGCTATACAATTCATCCATCATTCAACCCTTCCTTCAACCGTGGGCCGCCACGTTGAAGGGCGGCACCGGCGATGTTTCTTTATCGTGCCGATGATCTTCGTTTAGAAGTGGCAATAAGGCCCTCTCGCTGCATCTTTTTCCGAGCAGCCTTGCGATGTCTGCTGATTGCCTGTGCTTTTTCCCGGATGCGGCGTTCGGAGGGCTTCTCGTAAGCTCGCCGCGCCTTCAACTCTCGGAACAGCCCTTCGCGCTGCATCTTTTTTTTCAGCGCCCTGATTGCCTGCTCGACATTATTGTCTCTAACCAGAACTTGCATTCTGTTCTCCTTGTTGTTGCTATTGCTAAAGTGGTTGCCGATCAGCCGAGCTGCTCGGCGATCAATTCCTGCAGTTCTCGGCGTGTGAGAAGGCAGGGATACGGTTTCCAGTTTTTGTCTGGCCGGTTTACGGCCTCATCGCGCTCGCGCGGCTTCACCGCCGCGGGCGCGGCAGCGATGTTTGGTTTGTTCAATAGAAATCCTTCGCCGACCGTTTGGTCAGCGTAAACGATAAGAAATGGCGGGAATGCCCATCACGCAAATAAGCTGCGGGCACAATGGCTGCAGACTGACGCTCTTGCCGTCGTTCCAGCGAAGCGTCGGCTTCGATGCGATACAAATTCGCCGGTCTCGCAGCCTTCACGGCATTAAATGGGTAGCAGGCCAGGTCTTTGCAAGGTGGAGACGAAGCCCTATCCCGCCTCGGTCTCCGTCTGTTCATAGCGCTCCGTCACCCGATCATGCCTCCTCATCCACTCCAACTCCTTTTGGAGACGGTTCCGTTCGGCAACATGCATCAGTTGCAATTCCTCAAAGGTCGATAGGAGCCCACGGGCTTGCGAGGTGTCCTGTTGGCCACGCGTAAGTTCGAAAATGATTTGTTTTTGCCGCGTAATATGTCTGCGGCCTTGGGCCACATGCTGCTTCGCTAGTTTCAGATATTGCTCTACGAGTTGCTTATCCATGCATGATTGTACACCTCGGCGGATGCCAATGCATCCGGTTCGTCAGATTGCCCTCCACTGAGGGAGGAAGTGCGAACGAAGCGTGACGAGCAGGTGAGGATTGGACGCTGGACTACGCAGTGTTTCGAGGCCGCGATTATGTCTCAAGCGCAAAGCCGGACACGGGCGAAAACGCCAAGGTCGATCTTTGAACCGTGATCATATTCGGCCGTCAATAGCTCGGGAAAATATTACCGCCAACGAGGTTGTTTCGGCGGCGCGTTAGCATGTAGCTCGTGAAGCGGAGCGTGCCGACCTAAAAGCTTGACCAGCTTCTTGGCTTCGGCGGCATCAACACCGTGTTTTTTGCAATGCTGTTCCACGTCCAGCTCGCGCGGGCCTGGCCGTTTGACCTGTCGGTTTTGCAAATTCTTCATTGGACATTCCTCCTGATAAAGAAACGCTGCCGGGATGCTCATTGTGCATAAGGAACTTCTAAATAAACATACCTCACCATATCATCATGGTCTACACGAGTGATCTCGTGCTGCAGGGCAGAGTTGAACTGCCCTGCCGCGGCGTTCCGCGGCAGGGCGATCCTCCGACTGGTGCATCATGCGCCTTCGAAAGATTTCCCATCAGACGGTCTTGATCTCCCCTCCGTCCATCCGCAGGACGGTGCCCGTCAACCAACGTGCTTTTGGCGAAACGACGAAGGCCATGAGCTCTGCAACTTCCTCAGCTTCGCCAAATCGGGCAATCCCGGCCTGCTCCAGGAATTTAGCTTTGGCCGCATCTACCGAGATGCCGTTGGCCGCCGCCGCTTTCTCGATCAGTCCCTGGCGCCGACTGGTCATGACCGGGCCGGGGGAAACGCTGTTTACCTGAACGCCATCCTTGAGGCCTCGTTCGGAAAAAGCTTTTGCAAGGGCTTCGATCGCCGCATTAATGGTGCCTATCGCAGCGGTCGCTGCGTTCGGCTGTTCGGCACCCGTGCCGGACGTGAAGACGACGGCCCCATTTGACGCCTTCAGTGCGTCCCATGCCCGAAGGGTCAGGCGCCTTGCGCCATGGAATTTGAGCTCGAGTGCCGTATTCCATTGTTGATCGGACAATTGGAAGAGATCAATGCCGGGTACCGCGCCGGCGATGTTTAGCAGAGCATCGATCTGTCCGAACGTCTTCAGCGTCTCGTTGACGGCGGTATCGGCGGCTGCCGCATCGGCGAGATCCAATTTAAGTGGTAAGGCTTCTGCGCCAGCAGCACGAATCTCTTCGGCGACCCTCTTCAGGTTTTCGCCACCACGCGCGGCGATAACAACAGCCGAGAAGTCCTGTGCGAGCCTGATTGCCGTCGCCTCGCCGATGCCCGAGCTTGCCCCTGTTACGATTGCGACTGAGTTTGTCATCCCGAACGTCCCTATACGATTTGGCATTTGAGTTCCGCGTGAGATCGTTCCGACATCTGGCCGCTGGCCTTAGAGCAACGGGATCGCACGAGCGGCTAGTCTCAAAGATTGGTTGCAGACATCTTCGCGCCTTCAACGCTGGTATGGCGAGATCGCAGCTGGATCGATATGAATCTCGTCAACAAACGTCTCCGCATAGGAGACTTGCGGGCGCCGGCAACCAGCAGCACAATCCTCGTTCGCAGAATATTCAGACAGCGGAGAGGATTTGGATGCGATGGATCACGACCACGACGATCACCTCCATCACGAACATGACAACCACTATTCGGACATGCAGGCGAGGGTCCGCGCCCTCGAGACTCTCCTCACCCGCAAGGGTCTGATTGACCCAGCTGCCGTCGACAGGATCATTGATACCTACGAGACAAAAGTTGGTCCAAGGAACGGAGCTGCTGTCGTCGCCCGGGCGTGGATAGATCCGACGTATGCCGAATGGCTCGCGCGAGACGCAACGCATGCAATCGTAAGCCTGGGGTTTGGCGAGCGACACGGTACGCGCATGCGCGCCATTTTCAACACGCCGGAGGTTCACAATCTGGTGGTCTGCACACTCTGCTCCTGTTACCCCTGGGCCGTGCTCGGGCTCCCGCCTGTCTGGTATAAATCGCCGGCCTATCGGTCCCGGGCGGTGATCGATCCGCGATCGGTCCTTGCTGAATTCGGCGTCGACCTCCCCGCCGAAAAGAAGATACGGGTATGGGATTCAACCGCAGAACTGCGGTATCTGGTCATACCGGAGCGGCCGGCTGGAACTGAAGGTTTATCCGAGGCGGCGCTCGCTGCTCTTGTCAGCCGCGATGCAATGATTGGAACCGCAATCGTGCGTCTGCCGGAGCAGATTCGATGAACGGTCCACACGATCTCGGGGGTCTGATGGGTTTTGGTCCTATCAAGCCTGAACCGGACGAGCCTGTCTTCCACGCCGAGTGGGAGAAGCGGGCCTTGGGTGTGTCGCTATGTGCGGCCTGTCTCGGCGCCTGGACGCTGGATGAAAATCGGCACGCCTACGAACTCATACCGCCACCGGATTATCTAAGCGCGAGCTACTACGAGATCTGGATCCGAGGTCTTGATTTCTTGCTGGCGCGCGAAGGTTTTGCGACCGAGGCGGAACTTTTCCATGGAGCGTTGGAACACGGCGGCAGGAGGCCGATCGGAGACATCCTGCGGCCTTCATCGGTTGACGACATGCTATTCGCAGGGCCGAGCGAGCTACCGGTGTCGTCTCCCGCCGTCTATCAGGTTGGCGATAAGGTTCGAACACGAAACATCAATCCGCTCGGGCATACCAGGCTCCCACGGTATGCGCGCGCGAAGCGTGGGGTAGTTCAGGCCATTCAAGGGGCTTATGCGTTCCCGGATGACAACGCCCATGGTCGCGGCGCCAACCCGCAATGGGTTTATACAGTGGTATTCTCCGGACAGGAACTTTGGGGCGACGACGCAGATCCGTCGTTGTCCGTATCGATCGACGCGTGGGAGAGCTACCTTGAACCGGTCTAAGAAAGCCGCATTCTCCTCAGCGTCCGGGCCTATGGCTAGGGCATCAACTCGTAAGCGGCCTCTAACGCTGAGACAATCTGCTTGGGGCTCGGGCACTTTCTGATATCAGCCTCGATGAATGATGCAGTTATCGTTTTTGTCGGGCTGATTACGAAAGTCGCCGCTATCGGAAACTCGCCGGCATTGTTCCGGTCCGAGGACATTAAATCTGTGGCCGGCGTTCCCACCCTGCGTCGAAAATCATCCTGGGCGCTGTAAAGCAAGCCGAAATTGCGCGCGACTTCATTGCCGGCATCGCTGAGCAAGTCGAACGTCAGTCCGTGGTGCTCCATGACCTTGATATTCCGATCCCGCAATTGCTGCGAAACTGCCACGATCTGACCGCCCGCGAGGGTGATCTCCGGCAACGCCTCTTGGTATGCGGCAAGCTGCAGATGACTATACGGGCTGCTGAAAGTGCCGCGATGGAACATCAGAACGACCGCTCCGCCTTTCAAACGGTCGTAAAGCGAGACGTTTGCGCCGAAAACATCCGGTAATGTAAAATCGGGTGCGATGGAGCCCTGGCCCAAAATATCGCTATTCTGGATCAGCGTCCGCAACCATTCTCCGTTTGCGTCCATGTTGCAATCCTTGTTCACGGTCTCGGTTTCCCAACGCTTTAGCAGGCTCACCGCGTTCGATCGTTCCCAAACAAGTCAACAAAGTGTTTGCTTTTATTGCGGTGCAGCGCAACGATCTACGTTTCAAGAACGAAGGATCACAGCTCGGCGGGGGATCCAAGGCGTGCGCGCAGTGGCTTGTGCATTTTCAGGCGCCGCCTGTTTTCCATTCCTCGCAAATGGTCGGGGTCTAGCTCGACCCCGGCCTAACATTGTGATGACGCGCGGTCACGCCAGTCATGCGCTTCGTGAGAGGGAATTCAACGGGCGCTTCAAGCCCAACTTGTCTCGCAACGTCCCCGGCTTGTATTCCGTCTGCACCAGACCGCGGCGTTGCAGCTCGGGAACCACGTCCCGGCAAAAGTTCGTCCAATCCTCGGGCAGGACCGGGAACATCAGGTTGAAGCCGTCCGCAGCACCTTCGGTGAACCAGGCTTCCATCTCATCTGCAATCTGCTTCGGCGTGCCGGACATCATCGGAGCCGTTCCAGCCTTGGCGACTTGACTTGCAATTTGCCGGATCGTCATTCCCTGCGCCGCCATCGTCTTGACCCGCACGAGGTTTGTTCGCTGCCCGTCGAACGTGCTTTCGTCTGGCAGTTCCGGAACAGGTCCGTCGACCGGATAGCCGGAGAGATCCATGCCGACCCAGCTCGAAACCAGGTCGATCGCCAGCCGAGGTGGCGTCAGGCTTTCCAAGAAGTCGCGCTTCTCCTCGGCTTCGGAAAGCGATGCGGCCACGATGGGCAGGATTCCCGGCAGAATCTTGAGACTGTCTGGTGTTCTGCCGTATTGAGCCAGCCGATCGTCGAATTCAGCCCGGTTCTTCTTGCCTTCCTCGATCGACCGCGCCAGGGAGAAATTGATCTCTGCATGCCTGGCAGCGAGATCCTTGCCGTCACCGGACGACCCAGCCTGCACGATAACCGGATAACCCTGCGGCGGGCGGGGCACGTTGAGCGGACCACGCACTTTGAAATGTTTGCCCTGATGATCAATCCGGTGCACCAGGGCCGGGTTGGCAAAGAACCCCGATTGCTTGTCGAAAAGGAGAGCTTCATCTTCGATGCTGTCCCAAAGCGCCTTTGCCGTCTCAAGGAATTCGGCAGCTCTTTCATAACGGAACGCATGCTCGATGTTGCCGTCGCGGCCGAAATTCATCGCCTCCTCGTTCATCCCCGATGTGACCACGTTCCAAGCCGCACGGCCATTGCTGATGTAGTCGAGTGAAGCGAAGGTTCGAGCAAGGTTGTAAGGTTCGGTGTAGGACGCCGATGCTGTTGCAATCAGCCCTATGTCTTTGGTTACGGCAGCAAGTGCCGACAGGAGCGTCAACGGTTCCAGGCGCGCATTGGCATAGTGGGCAACGTTGCTTTCGTAGCTGTCCCAGATTGCGACGTGATCCGCCAGGAAAATCGCGTCCAGCTTGGCACGTTCTGCTGCGTCTGCAAGTTCCCGAAAATATTGGAGACCGAAGATGTCCCGACCCGGCGCGGCCGGATGGCGCCATGACATCCGATGGTCGCCCTGCGGATTGAAAAAGAAGCCGCTCAAAATCATACGTCGGTTTGTCATTTGATCTGTCCTTTCAAGTGTTAAGATTGATCCATGGCAATCAGGTTGCTGCGATGCCAGCGCCGCGCGTCGCAATGCCTACTTTCCTGTCAGGAAATCAATGATCTCGGCGGCAATCTCATCGGCATGGGTCTCGAGCGCGAAGTGGCCCGTTGGGAAGAACGACACACGTGCATCTGGCACGTCGCGCCGGAAAGCCAGCGCCCCCGCCGGTAGGAAATAGGGGTCCCTCTCACCCCACACCGCCAAGAGCGGCGGTTGATGCTCCCGAAGATATTGCTGCATCTCAGGGTACAAGTCGACATTGCTGCCATAGTCGGTGAAATAGTCCAATTGGGGCTCTTCGGCGCCCAGCCGCGCAAGATAGAAATTATCCAGATTCTGCCCGTCGGGGCTGACCAGAGGCGGATCGTCGACGCCGTGTTCGTACTGGTAGCGGGTTGCGGACGGTGTGAAGGCCGCGCGCAGCGACTGGCGAAACTCGGGTGTCGGCGCTTGCCAGTAGGCGCGCATCGAATCCCAGCCGCTGCTGAGGCCCTGGTCATAGGCATTGCCGTTTTGAGAGATGATCGCCGTGATCCGGTCGGGATGTTTTAAAGCCACGCGAAATCCCACGGGTGCGCCATAGTCAAAAATATAGATGGCGAAGCGCTTGAGCCCCACTGCCTCGGTAAATCCTGAGATCACTTCCGCGAGCTTCTCGAACGTATAGGTAAACGCGCCCGGTTCCGGCATTGCTGAACGCCCGAATCCCGGCAAATCCGGTGCGACGACCCGGAAATCAGTCGCCAGGAGCGGGATGAGGTCGCGAAACATATGGCTGCCGCTCGGAAACCCATGAAGCAGCAGAATAGCCGGCGACTCCTGCGCTCCTGCCTCCCGGTAAAATATGTCGAGGCCGTCTACTTCAGCAAACTTATATCTCGTCTTCGCCACGGCGTCACTCCTTTCAATGACCATCAGGTAACCGCCATAACAATAAATTAACGGTTATATTGTCACAATGGGAGCTTTGCGAAATGGCTCGTTTCTCTAGATGGAATAAATCAATGTGCAGCCGTCAGGCTAAAGATCCGTGCTTCGGAATCTCGTGATGGGTAACCGCTTCCGCGATGATCTCCACGACCGCACGCGGCTCGGTGATCGATGGCGTATGATCGGCCGCAACAGAGCGGATCCTGGCGCCCATTCGTTCTGCCATAAAGCGCTGGATCGTCGGCTTTATCATCCGATCCTCTTCCGCCAGCAAATACCAGCTTGGCTTGTCGCTCCAGTTGGTGTGGGTGACAGCTTCCTGAATGCAGGCCACTGCAATCGGCCGCTGTATCGCCGAGAGGATCTTTTTTGTTTCGGCCTTTGCATTCTGCGCAAAAGCGTTCTGAAACCCTTCCTCCGGCATCCATATGAAGCCGTGGGTATCGGGTGCCAACTGCGGCGCTTGCGGATGCGGCTCCTCCCGGTAGAACACATCGGCTACCGTTTCGCCTTTCGCCGGAGCAAGAGCCGCCACCAGGACGACTGACCTGACGCGGTTGTCGTCGATGGACGAAACGACGGCACCTGCATAGGCATGTCCCACGAGGACAACCGGCGCCGACGCTCGGTCGAGGTATCTCGTCAGCGCGGCCACATCATCGCCAAGGGAAGTCATTGGGATCGGCGCCGCCAAGACCTCAAAGCCGAGGTCGCGCAAAGGCGGTATCACATTTGCCCAGCTTGAGCCGTCGGCCCACGCCCCGTGTACCAATATTATTGTCGCCCTTTTTTCCGTGGTCGTCATCGGCCGTTCCTCACGCGGTTCCAGTAAAGACCCTGTCTCTGGGCCAGCGCCTCGGGCGCCATGATGAGGTTACTCGAGCGGTGAATTTGTTAGGTACTCACCTCGGAAACATCGGGTCGAACGTACAGCAACAGACAAAAAACAATAATGCCCAAGCCAAGCACGGGAAACCAGACTGCGATCAATGCGGCGATCAGGAACAGGATGATCGTTACAAGCGAACGCATCCGCATCATCCGCCTGATACGATCGGACGAATTCTCATTTGAGGGGCGGTCCACAGCCTCCCAACACAGCGCAAGATATGTCGCGTTCACAGCAACGAAAACCAGGGCGTAAAGCGTCACCGGCGCGGAGCCGAGTTTGCTGTCGGCGATCCATGCAGTCGTGAAAGGGATGAGCGAGACAGAGAATAGATGCGCGAAATTGCTCCAGATAAGCCGCGGAGTTGCGATCTCGGCAAAGCGGAGCAGGTGGTGATGATTGATCCATACCACGGCCAGGAACCAATAACTGACCGCATAGCTCAAACCCTCCGGCCAGAGTTCACTTAACGCGGCAAAACTAGCTTCATGCGGCGGCCGAAGCTCCAGGACGAGAATGGTGATGATGATTGCAAACACGCCATCAGAAAAGAGACTGAGCCGCTCGACGGTCGGTTTTCGCTCTACCATTAATTTCCTCCGTATCATTCAAAAGTGCCCATGTGGCAAAAAGGACAAGCGCCGGCGCGAAACAGCATCGGCGGCAAAATAATAATAACCATTCCACTGGATTTTAAAAGGTTATTGCATTAACTAAGGTAGGGTGATGCTTCGCTGAAGGATGGGCAGGGCGATCATAGCATGAAAAAGGTGCAAGTTGAGGTGCGATATGACCGAACATAACCCTCCAGCAATCTTCGTCGCGGATGCCGTTGGTCTTGATTTTCTAAATTCCTTGGCGACGCCGGTCGACGAGCCTTTCGAGTGGCTTAACGACGGCGAAGGGCTCATCCAATGGCTTGGCGAGGCCGGTCTCGTTCCGGAGCGGAGACTCCAGTCTATCGCCAAGAACGCTATGCCCGGGGAACTTGACTCGCTGGCGGCGCAGGCGCGTTCACTGCGCGAATGGTTCCGCGGTTTCGTCAGGGAACACAAAGGAAAGCCTCTTGATACAAGCGCGCTTGAGCAGCTCGAACCGTTAAACCGTCTGCTGGCGCGGGACGAACAATTCCGCCAAATCGTGACCGCGGAAGAGCAGAAAGGCGCGACCGGATTACGCTGGAGCACGGAGCGCCAGTGGAAATCGCCGGATGCCCTTTTGTCTCCTGTGGCGGAAGCGATGGGGGAGCTTGTCTGCACCGAGGAATTCTCGGATATCAAAGCCTGCGAAGGTCACAATTGCACACTCCTCTTCATCGACCGTACGCGCGGCAAGAAGCGGCGGTGGTGCAGCATGGCGGTTTGTGGCAATCGCGCAAAGCAGGCCGCTCACCGCGCCCGTGCGAACTGACGCGACAAATGGTGGCCAAGCGCAATGATGCCTGGCCGCCGAATGTCGGAATTTCAACGGGTCAATTCTCAAGGTGCAGGTCTGCTCGCGCAGATCGATGATCCCCAGTTTCTCCCGGGCATTCCTTCCCAGCGATGGTGCCTGGCTAGGCTGGCGGCAGGCCGAAGGCTGGAAACAATTGGGGGCCAAGTGGCCCCACGTAGATCGTCAGAGAGGCGATTCCGTCCTCAGCAGGCTCGATTACGTGCAGTGAATGGGCTCGCCACGTAGGGTCGTGGTGGCTGCGGGCATAGACTGCAACCGCGGGGTTGGGCATTGGCCCCGATTGCCACCGTGCGAAAGCCGCCAAAATTGGCCCAGACGGTATCGAAGAAACCACGGATCGCCTCGCGTCCTTGGTACCATTCCCGCCAGGGCGGCATGTTATAGGTGGCGTCCTTACGCAGGAGTTCGATGAAGCCGTCGAGATTGGCGGCCTGCCAGGCCTGCATGTAGCGTTCGAGCAGCAGGCCTTCTTCGGGATTCGGCTGCGACCGACGCATGGGACGTCCCTGAGGATATCGCACCGCTAGGGTTGCGCGGGCCCGCTGTAACGCGCTGTTGATCGACGCGGTCGAGCCGCCCAGCAAATGTGCAGTCTCGACAGCCGACCACCCCAAGACGTCGGAAAGCAGCAGGGAGGCCCGCTGCCTGGGCGGTAGACCCTGAATCGCAGCAACGAAGGCGAGCTGTACCGCTTCGCGGGTTTCATACCGTGCTTCCGGACCAGGGTCGCCATCAACGAGATCTGGAAGCTCCGCGTCCGGGTAAGGCTCCAGCCACGTGAGCTCGGCGACAGGTCCGCCTGTTGCACGCCCGTGGGAGGGCGGTTGTCCGGGCTGCTGGAGAATGCGATCCGCCCTCGACCTCGCCTTAAGGGCGTTGAGGCAACTGTTGGTCGCGATCGTGTAGAGCCAACCGCGAACCGAACCCCGCCCATCGAACTCCGACCTCGCACGCCAAGCGCGAAGAAGTGTATCCTGGACGAGGTCGTCTGCCTCGTGGAGCGAGCCCATCATGCGATAACAGTGGAGCTTGAGCTCCCGGCGATGGGTCGCCGTGAATTGCTCGAAGGCCAGCCGATCAAGGATCGGCTCGCTTTGCTGGCTTGCTGGCTCGAGAGGTGCCTGAGCGTCTGTCATGCGGATTTCCTCGTTCTGAGTCCGGTTTCCATTACGCGCGCCTCAGACGGAAGGCGCAAGCCCGCTCCCGCTCACCGCGAAGGAACCGACTCGCGATTTCCCTATTGCGAGCGCGACCACTGCCCTTCCGACATCGGCCGGCGTTTGCATGTCGGTCATACCCGCGATGAAGTCCGCGGGCTGGATGCCCGAATAGGCCGCAAAGCCATCGACGCCGGCCTTGCCCACGCCGGTATCGGGCATGATGCGCATAGGCGAAAGATCCATGAAATGTAAGCCCAGTCCAAGCCGATCCGATTCCTTCTGACTGTAGCCGGCCAGGAACATCTGCATGCGTTTTGCGCCGGCATAGCCGCCGCAAAACGGCGGCCCTCCGCTCAAAGCCGCACCACTGGAAATCAGAACAATCCGGGTCCCCGGCTTGAGCGGACCCCGCAGCGCGGCTCTGCAAAACAAGAACGACGCCTTGACGTCTGTTTCCCAGTTTGAGGAGAACGCCTCCCAGCTCAGTTGATGCACGGGTGCTGCAGGAGGGAGGGCGCCTGCGCAGATCACCAGGACGTCCGGTTCCAGCGCTGCGAATACCTGATCGGGGGCGGAGTCTACAGTCGCATCGACCGCAAGCGTCTTCAGGCCCGGAATCTCCCGGACAAATTGCGCCAGGCTCTGTTGCCCGCGCGCGACGGCCAGCACCGTGGCTCCCTCATTCAGGGCGGCTTCTACGATTGCACGCCCGACGCCTCGGCTTCCTCCCACGACGACAACATTTTGACCTTGTAACGATTTCATAGACCACCTCGCTATCTGGGCCGCTGGACCATCCATGCGCGCCCATTGATTAGGACAGCGCGGGCGGGCGGAAATCATCGGTGCGAGGGCAGAAAAATTTTTCGGATGCCGGCAGGCCTGCGCAAAGCACTCATCGGGTGTAGGCGACAGATGGTCGCGCTTCAGGCCAGCGTGTCGGCCTCATGGCGATATGGTTCACCCCAAGTGGCGAACACTCCAGCAAATAAGAAGCGGGAGAGCGTGGATGGGGTGGAAACGCTCTCCCGCCGCAGCCGCAGCCAAATCACTCGACTGGCTCGTCAGCTCAGATATCGATCTTTGACGCTGCCGGCCGAGCGCTGCGGCGTCTTTTATCGCAGCGACTGGTAGGCACCTTCCCAGTAGAGCAGGGGCCGCCCGACTTGGCCTTGCCACGTGTCCTTTACCCGGCCAATCACAATCGCGTGGTCATGGCGAAGCAGGATTTCTTCGACCTCGCAATCGAAACCAGCGATTGCCCGCGCGAGCGTCGGGGCACCGGTTTTACGGCTAGCCCATTGCTCTCCCTCATAGCGAGCGGAGCCCTTAACACCACCGCGCCCCGCGAAGCGGTCGGCGAGGCCGATATCTTCCTCACGAAGCACATTGACTGCGAACGTTCTGTATTTCTGCAAGGCCTGCCAGGACGAGGAAGCCTGGCTAATCCCGAACATCAGACGCGGCGGCTCTGCCGACAAGGAGACAACGGACGTCCCCGTAAAGCCGGTCCTTTCGTCGCCTTCACCGACGGTGACGACCACGACACCGCCCCCTAAAAGGCGCATCGAATTCTTATAGGCTGCTGGTTCAGCGTCGTCTTCGTCATCGAGCGAACCGGGAATCCAGAATTCCGCCGCAGTCTCCTTGCGCCGAGCGCTGCTGCCCTCAGTTCTCCGCGGCTCATTATTCCCGGACGATCCCATCGGAAGAACACTCTCGATAGGCATCTTCTCGCCGCTCAGATTTGCAACGCTCACGGTCATCTCGCTTCTCCTCTCGAAGTAACCTATAAAATGATGGTGGAGAGGTTATTTCACAATTGTCGTAACCGGTCAAGACGGTCTAGAGAGGTTTCATGCGGCATTCGCGATCCACGGATTCAAGTCGATGTCAAAGATCAAGTTGAACGTCGCCAAGCGGCCTTGCACAACAGATCAGCACTGCATCCCGGCTCGGTGGATCGATAGGCTCTGGAGCATATTGGATGTTTCCACCAATCACGGCGGTCTCACAACGATGGCAGACCCCTGAGCGGCATGACCAGGAAACCGGCACCGAGCATTGTTCTGCCAATTCGAGCAAGGAGCCGTACCTGTCATCCCATCGGACCGTCAGATTACTGTTCACGAACGTAATGGACGGGCCTGAATCTGGCTGATCGGATGGCGGGTGGGGGCTTGTCGTCGGACCGCTCTGCAATGCGGTTCCGAATGTCTCAATGTGAATGAGCTGATCCGCTACTCCCCAATCGCGAAGTTCTTCGCGCAGCGAGGCCAGAAACCCGACCGGGCCGCAGAGATAGAAGTTCGCGTTTTTTAGCACATTGAGCTTCTCGAGAAGCTTGAGGTCGACATGTCCGACCTCGTCGAAATCACGGCCAATTTCGTCGTCAGAACGCGGCCGGCTGTAGACGATGCATCGGCGGACGGCGGGCTCCGCATCCAGAAGCGCCCGCGTCTCCGATGCGAACGAATGGTGGAGGCCATCCCGAGCACCGTGGATCCACCAGATCGGTGTCTTTCCCTGCGGTCCTTTCAGCACCGAATAGAGCATTGCCAGAACTGGCGTTGCGCCGATTCCGGCGCTGATGAGCACCAGCGGAGTGGCAACATTCGCGGACAATGTAAAGGATCCCCTTGGGGAACTGACCTCCAGCATGTCGCCCGCGGACAGTTGGTCATGCAGGTAGGCACTGCCCAATCCATTGAGTTCGCGTTTTGCGCTGATCCGGTAAGTGCCGGCATCCGGATTTCCGGACAGCGAATAGCATCGGATGATCGGCGAGGCATTTCGGCCAGTAGCTATGCGCAGGACAAGATATTGCCCCGGCGCAGGTGCAGGGAGGGGCGAGGCATCCGGCGAGGCCAGTTCTATCGTGCGAACGTCGGCGCTCTCTTTCTTGGTCGCGATGACCCGAAGCGGCCGAAAGCCGGACCAAGCAGGTGCCGCAAGATTGTTCGACGTCAGGCCGGCATTGCTCAGGCTGCCCTTATCTTGTGCCTCCAGCAATGCCTGGAAGGATGATCGCCAACCCATGCTGAGTGCCGGAATATCGAGCGCCTTGCGCAGTTCATCGGCAGGATGGCGGGAGCCGTAGAGAAGGATATCGATGGCAGCGACACTCATGGAGTGCAGGCCTGATGCCAGCTTCTCGATCTCGTCGCCCGCACCGACATCCCCTTCTTCGATCACCCGCATATAGAAGCCGGGTCGGCCGTGTCGCACAACCAATGACGGCATGTCGCGTTGATCCAACCGCAATGCAAGCTTGTGACAAGTTACCCGAGGCTGCGAAACCTCGAAAACGGCGCGCCCGATTCTGTAACGGTCGCCAATACAGACTTCGTTATCCGGCATGCCTTCGACAGTCAGGTTTTCGCCGAATTGACCCATCGGCATCGGTGCGCGCCCGAGAAAGCGCTCCCAGTATAGATAGGATGCAGACTGATAGACCAGGACGGCGCGCTGTTCGCCACCGTGCCCGATGAGATCGGCCTGCCCATCCCCGTCAAGGTTCATCCGCCTCGCCATGACGCGGCCTTTCACCGGTTCCTTCCATATAGCCGTTCGAACCACGGCGCCGTTCACAACAATATCCTTCGGGACACCCACGTTTACAGAGAGAAGACGAGCCATCGGTCTGCCTCGCTATCATCGACGATTGAGTTGATCTGCATGCAACAGACTACAACATGGCGCACAATGCTGCGGTTCAAAAATGGCAACATCGATTTCCAAACAAGGAACTTAGAGTTCCGAGATCGAAACAGATTTCACGGCGGCGGTCTGCGATGTTGCGCGGCGCTGGCGGACGGTTTCTTAATATAACCTTCTTAATGGCGCTTGACGGGTTACTGAATATCATGTAACCCTTTTGATGCTTCCAATGAGGTTACAGGAAAGGATGACCCCATGACAAAGGTGCACTATCGGAAAGTGGATGTGGATGGTCTCGGCGTCTATTACAGGGAGGCGGGTGACCGAAAGAACCCGACACTTCTTCTGCTGCACGGGTTTCCGAGCTCCGGTCACATGTTTCGCGACCTGATCCCTGCTCTGGCGGCAGATTTTCATCTGGTGGCGCCCGATCTGCCGGGCTTCGGTCAGACCGATCTGCCGTCACACACGGAGTTCTCCTACTCCTTCGACAACATCGCCAAGGTGATTGACCGCTTTACGGAAGTCGTCGGGCTGAAGCGGTTTGCGATTTACGTATTCGACTACGGCGCGCCGACGGGCTTCAGGCTTGCGACCTGGCACCCGGATCGGATCACCGGCATCATTTCGCAGAACGGCAATGCCTATGAGGAAGGTTTGAGCGAGGGCTGGAACCCGATCAGGGCGTACTGGAGCGATCCGTCCCCTGCCAATCGCGATGCATTGAGGGCATTCCTCAAGCCGGAAACCACAGTGTGGCAATATACTCATGGCGTGACGGATACGAGGCTGGTTTCGCCGGACGGCTATTCGCTCGATAACTACTATCTCGCCCGCGAAGGGGCGACCGACGCTCAACTCGACCTCTTTGGCGACTACAAGAGCAACGTCGCTCTTTATCCGGAGTTCCAGGCGTATTTCCGAAACCACCAACCGCGGTTCCTGGCCGTTTGGGGCAAGAACGATCCGTTCTTCGTTCCGCCGGGTGCCGAAGCGTTCAAGCGGGATATCCCGAACGCGGACATTCGGTTCTTCGACACGGGCCACTTCGCCCTTGAGACGCACTGCGAAGAAATCGCAGCCGCAATCAAGGATGTCTTCGCAGGCGTCAAGTGAGTTCCGGAAATTGGGGCTCAGGCAACTGAGCCCCGCCAACGACTGACCAACAGGAGGAAATCATGATAGGCAACGTAGCGATTGTGACGGGCGCAAGCCAGGGTATCGGCAAGGCGACTGCTGTGCGGTTGGCGCGGAACTTCGAGAATATTGTCCTTGTAGCGCGCAACCGGAACAATCTGGTTGAGACGGCGGACGAGGTGACCAGCGCTGGCGCAAAGCCGCTGGTAGTCGACGCCGATCTCAGCGTGCCGGCGGTAGCAGACGAGATAGCAGCGGAGGCAATGGGTAAGTTCGGCCGGATTGATGCCCTGTTGAACATTGCGGGCGCGGTGCCGCAGGTGGACCTCTTCGAGATGACGGACGAGCAGTGGGAAGCCGGCATGGCATTGAAGCTGCACGGTGCGCGCCGGCTGACGATCCGCTGTTGGGAGGCTTTGAAGGCAAGCAAAGGTGCTGTCGTTCTTACTTCCGGCAATTCGGCTTTGTTTCCGAAGGCGGGTTATGCCGCGGTCGGGACGATAAATGCTGCGATCGTGGCGTTGGCCAAGGCTTTTGCCGATCGGGGCCTTCGGGATGGAGTGCAGGTCAACAGCGTGCTGCCCGGCCCAGTGATGACGGGTCGCCGGAAATCGTACCTCGAGCACTGGGCACCGATCCACAACGTGAGCGTCGAAGATGCCGGCCAGCGATTCCTGCAGGATTCCGGCATTGCGAGGTATGGCGAGCCGGAGGAGATAGCAGAGCTTATGGCTTTTCTCGTCTCACCGCCGGCGCGGTGGTTGACCGGCGCACAACTGCGCATGGATGGCGGCGAAGTGACGTCAATCTGATGAAGAGAGCACCAGAGGCCGTGGAACAGCGAAAGCGCAGATGGAACGGAATGAGTGTCAACCTGGGCATGATGGTAGTCCCGGTGACCGGGCCAGAGGTGCTGTGCGATCCCGCGGTTGAGGGTGGGCGTTCTGACACATCGCCAGGACCTGCGCCGAAGCTGTGGTTAAGTTTCCTTACACGGCAGTGGCCAGCTTTATTCCACCTGTCGGATCGTGACGGACAGAAATGACGCATCTGGATTCGTCCATTCGCCGGCGGGTGCTGGGCAATTGCCCATCATGGAAGGGCCGCACGGTCGCCAGGCTGCGGTCGGCAACGCCCTGCGTTGCATGGAGATAGCTATGAATGTTCAAAAACAGAATATTCCCCCAATCCACGATGTGGATATCCGGCTTCTCCGCATCTTCAAGTCGGTCGTCGAATGCGGAGGCCTTTCGGCTGCCGAATACACACTCGGTGTCGGGCGTTCCGCGATCAGCAAGCATTTATCAGACTTGGAGGCACGGCTGAAGGTCCGCCTATGCGAGCGTGGCCGATCGGGATTCAGTATTACCCCGTATGGCGAGACCGTCTATCGTGCAACGATCGAGCTCCTCGATGCGCTTGATCAGTTTCGCACACAGATATCGGCCGCAAAGGGAAAGCTGACCGGCTCTATCGATCTGTGCTTGATGGACAATTTGCATCTGGAACCCGCAAACCCGGTTGCGAAATCGCTAAGGGCGTTCGCTCAAAGGTCTGGCTGCGTAACCTTGAACGTCAGCACCGCGGGACCCGAAGAGGCCGAGGAAGCGGTGTCCTCCCGGCGCGCCAACGTGGCTGTGACTTGTTCGAACAGCGGCTTGCCCGGCTTAACTTACAAGGCCGTGAGCGTGCACAGATCGGCTCTTTATGCTTCGGCTGAACACAATCTGGCACAAGCCGGGATGAAGGCGCATGCAATTGCCGAGCTTGGCGAGCTCGACGTCGTTACGCGAGCCTATCTGCGCACGGAGCAGTCGCTGATCGGGCGGAGTTCGCGATCTACCGCGATTGCCAATGATCTGGAGGCCGCTGTTCAGCTTATCTTGAGCGGTCAGTTCGTCGGTGTTTTGCCCGAACACATAGCCGAGCCATGGGTGTCACTGGGACGGATGGTGCGGATCCTGTTGAACGTCCCGGACGTCGAAACCACAACCTACGTCGTCTTTCGGACGAAGTCGAAAAATCTCCCGGTTGTCCAGGCGATTACTCAAGACATCATAACGGCCTACGCAACCACGTCGCGAAAAGGTGAAGGCGGAGGATAACCAAGCCCCCGCCATCGTTGCAGATCGGGGAAACCTACGTTTCCACAGGGGGCATATAAGCCGGTCCCGCGATCCTTAGTCTTACAATATCGATAACCTGAAAAGGAAAAACCATGTCGTCCAAGGGCATAGTGGCACTCGGCTTGGCAATGTTCATCGGCGTTGCCGGTCAAGGACACGCCGCGACTATCAAAGTTGGCAGCAAGAATTTTACAGAGCAATTCATTGTCGCTGAGATCTATGCGCAGGCCCTTGAAAAAGCGGGTTTCACTGTTGAGCGCCACCTCAACCTCGGTGCGACGGCCATTGCGCAAGCCGCGCTTGAACATGGAGATATCGACCTTTACCCCGAATACACCGGGACGGCGATGGCCGCGGTGGTGAAGGGTGATCTTTCGGGTTCCGCTGACAAAATCTATAGCGACGTCAAAAACTACTACGAGTCCAAATTCCATCTCACCTGGCTGGCAACGACGAACATCAACAACGGCTATGCCATGATCGTGAAACCTGCGATCGCCACGAAATACAATCTGAAAACCTTGTCGGACCTGGGGCCGGCATCAAAGGACCTCGTGTTCGGCGCGGAAGCGGGATTTCAGGATCGTGGCGATGGACTCCCGGCACTCAAGACTGTCTACGGCATCGACTTTCGGGAGTTTAAGAACTTCGCGAGTCCGAATTTCCGTTACAGCGCATTGTTGAATGACAACATCAACGTGTCGATCGGCTTCGGAACCGACTGGCAGATTGCCGACGACAAGCTTGTGGTGCTGGACGACGACAAGCACCTGTGGCCCCCGTACTTCCTGGCGCCCGTGGTTCGCCAGGACACACTTGCCGGGAATCCGAAGCTGGCGGATGTGCTGAACAAGGTCAGCCCAATGCTGACGAACGAGAACATGCGCGAACTCAACGCAAAGGTCGACCGCGACAAGGAAGAGCCGGCCGACGTTGCTGAAGAATTCCTGGCCGCCCATGGCCTCTGATCTTTCCCGGTTGAGATGAGGCGGGCGGAGGTCGGCGATGCTGGTTTGGGCTCCAAAGCATGTCTGGGATATTGTGCTGGCAATCGGCCAGCACTTGGTTCTGTCGGCATCTTCTGCCGCCACCGGGCTGCTGCTTGCGCTGCTGATTGGGCTGGCGTCCGTCGGCCGGCCGCGCATCTACTCGGTCGCCATCACGGTCGCAAATCTGATCTTCGTCATACCAAGCCTTGCGATGTTCGCATTGCTGATCCCGCTGGTAGGATTAGGATTCACGCCGGCTTTCATCAGTCTGTCGGCCTACTGCCTTCTGATCATCTTGCGAAACGTCTGGACAGGGTTACGGAGCACCCCAACGGATGTCCTCGAGGCCGCTGATGGGATGGGCTATAGCCGCCGTCAGCGCCTGATCAGGATTGAGCTGCCACTGGCCTTGCCGCTCATCCTGTCTGGGACTCGCCTCGCCCTTGTGATGTCGATCGGGATTGCAACGGTTGCCGCCTTCATCGGCGGCGGCGGTCTTGGAACCATCATTCTGATCGGGGTCAATCAAGAGCATCTGGAGAAAATCCTCGTCGGATCATTGGCGACCGCGGGTCTCGCGTTCATCTGCGATGCATTGCTGCTCTGGGCAGAGCGCCTTCTTCTGCCGTGGAGATGACATGATGCTGGCAACCGTAGTCGGCTGGCTGAACCAGCACGGCGCCGAATTCTTACTGGCGTTGTGGCGGCATGTCATGATGTCGCTTCTTTCCCTTTCGGCGGCACTCGTAATTGGTCTGTTTTTGGCCGCGGCAATCGTCGATCGGGCGAAGCTTGGTTTCATCGTAATCAACATCGTGTCCGGTCTGCGCACCTTGCCGAGCCTTGCCGTTTTGGCGATCACCGTCCCGTTGTTCGGGATCGGCCTGACACCTGCGATCATTGCGCTGACAATCCTCGCCCTGCCTCCCATTCTCCTAAACGCCCATGTGGGCCTCAGGGATGCCGATCCCGATGCGGTCGAAGCCGCCGTTGGAATGGGGATGCACAGGCTTCAGGTCTTGTTGCAGATCCGGTTTCCGCTCGCGGCGCCGGCGATCTTCGCGGGAGGTCAGACGGCAACGATCCAGGTCATCTCGGGCGCGACTTTGGCGCCGTTCATCGGCGGTGGAGGGTTGGGCGATTACATCGTAACGGGCATCGGCATTTTGGACATACCGACACTTCTCATCGGAGCAATCCCGATAGCGCTGTTAGCGCTCGGCGCTGAATATTCATTGACTCGCATCGAACGCAGGCTGTTTTCCGAGGAGCTTTGGCGATGATCAGGCTTGAACATGTGACGAAGCGCTACAGTCCCGAGCGTACATCGGTCGAAGATCTGACGATCGACATTAAGGAGGGCACCACTGCGGCACTTATCGGACCTTCGGGCTGCGGCAAGACGACGGTCCTGCGGATGATCAATCGCCTGCTCGATCCGACCAGCGGAAGGATCCTCGTCGACAGCAAGGACGTGGCAACCGTCGATCCGGTCTCCCTCCGCAGGCACATTGGCTACGTCATTCAGAATATCGGGCTGTTCCCGCATCTTACCATTGAAGAGAATATCGCCGCCGTTCCGCGCCTGCTTGGATGGGACCACAGGAAAATAAAGCAGCGCACCGAGGAACTTCTGCATCTCGTTGGCCTCGAAGCCAATGAGCTTCTGCGACGGTATCCGAAGCAGCTATCGGGCGGACAGCGCCAGCGCATTGGAGTGGCGCGGGCTTTGGCGGCCGATCCGCCCATTCTGCTCATGGACGAACCCTTCGGCGCGATTGATCCGATCGCCCGAACGCGTCTTCAAGACGAATTCAAACATATCCTTGCAAAGGTCCGAAAGACCGTTGTCCTCGTAACCCACGACATCGACGAAGCTCTGAAGCTCGGGGACACCCTGGCAATCATGCGCGACGGGCGCCTCGTCCAACATGCCACGCCGAAAGTCGTCCTTCAGCAACCAAGCGACTCGTTTGTCAATGACTTCATCGGCGCGGATCACGCAATCCGCCGCCTTGAGCTGTTCAAAGTCAGCGACGTCATGATTGGACCGTCAAGGACGTCAGCTACGGCGAAGATTGAGGAGGGGCAAACCCTCCACAGAGCGCTTGCCATGATGATTTCGCTGAATGTCGATTGCTTGTCCGTCGTTGACCGTGCGGGTTCGATCATCGGTACGATTACGCGCGATACGATATTTTCGGCATAAAACGTCGGAAGATTGGAAGACCAACGACAATGATCGCGCTCAGGCAACGTTCGCGATTCAAGAACCGGATACTTTATCCAGCAAAATGTCTGCGGCTTCGTTTGAACACAAACGATTCACCCTTCAGACACAATCGAGAATTCTATCGCGCTTGTTGTGACGGGACGCGCCGATTTCCGCGTGGTCGACGACAATCTCCAGCTCATCGACATCGCGCCGGGCATACATATCGAGCGTCACATATATTCGCACAAAGCGTTCAGGCCCAGCATCGCAACCGATCCACGATTGATGGACGCCCGCCTCTTCCGGTTGGAGCCGATGAACATGACAACGACAGCGAGGCGAATCGGTAAAATGGGTCTATATCTCGCGTTCGCCGCGTGGGAGGTGATAGGTGATGGATAGACAGAGCGCTCGATCTCGGTTTCGTCCCCGACGACAGCTTTGGGGCGATCGTCGAGATTTATCAGCGCTATGAACTTCAAAGTGCTTAGCTTGGCCTAAGCTCACATAATTATCGGAGGAATTTCGATGCTCCTGGGCGTGATTGCCGACGACTTTACCGGCGCAAGCGATATAGCGAACACGATCGCGAAAGGGTACGGAGCAACGGCAGGGCTTTCGACAACCCAGTTCTTGGGCATTCCCAATGAGCCCGCACCGGGCGATTGTGAAGCCGGGGTCGTGGCTTTGAAAACGCGCTCGATACCCGCCGCCGAGGCTGTCGCTCAATCCCTGCAGGCTTTATCGTGGCTCCGAAAGCAGGGGTGCCGGCAGATCGTGTTCAAATATTGCTCCACCTTTGATTCAACGCCGGAAGGAAATATCGGCCCGGTTGGGGAGGCGCTGGCGTCGGCTCTCGGAGCGAAAGGCGTCATCGTTTGTCCGGCCTTTCCGGGTGCAGGTCGGACGCTTTATCAAGGCAATCTCTTTGTGGGTGACGTCCCGCTCAATGAGTCCAGCCTGCGCACCCATCCATTGAATCCGATGACGGACAGCGATCTGCGACGGTGGTTGCGGCTGCAGTGCCAGGAGCCGGTCGGCTTCGTTCCCTGGCGTGTCGTGCGCAACGGCGGAAACGCTATCCGCAACGCTCTTGACGAGGCCTCGCGTCAAGGCGAGGTCTTGGTGGTCGTTGACGCGATCTCGGATGAAGACCTCTTGGAGATCGGCGAGGCGGCTGCTGGAGTGCCGTTGCTGACCGGCGGTTCGGGCATCGCCCTTGGGCTTGCAAGGAACTTCGCCGCCGACAGATCGGCAAAGTCGGCGGGTCGCGGTTTTGAAGGTATTGCGGGGCCGGAAGCGATCATAGCAGGCAGCTGTTCACAGGCTACATTGCAGCAGATCGCCTATCATGCCCAATACCATCCGGTGATGCCGATCGCGGTGGAAACGGTGATGGACGGTGCTCTCGATGTCTATGCAGTAACCGATTTCGTGCTCGCGCACGGCGGGAGGGCACCGCTCGTCTATTCCTCCGATACACCGGAGAAGGTCGCGGCTCTGCAGGACCGCTATGGCAGGGAGACGGTTGCAGGACGTCTGGACAATCTGTTTGCCGCAGTTGCCCGGGAGCTTGTAAGTCGGGGCATCAGGCGTCTGGTTGTCGCCGGCGGCGAGACATCGGGCGCCGTCGTTTCAGCACTTGATCTGGATGCGTTGACGATCGGGCCAGAGATTGCGCCTGGTGTACCCGTGTTGACGAACAAGGCGCCGCTCGCCTTGGCGCTGAAATCCGGCAACTTCGGACAGCAGGATTTTTTTGAACGCGCTCTTGCCATCATGGAAGGCAAGCTGCCGGAGGGAGGGAGGCTTACGTGACGGAAGCAAAAATTCGAGAGGAATTGGTGCTCCTCTCGAAATCACTGTTCGAACGCGGTTATTCAGTCGGATCGGCCGGCAATATCAGCGTAGCCGTGGACGATGGGATCCTGATTACTCCAACGAATTCCTGCCTCGGATTTCTCGATCCGGCCAGGATCTCGAAACTGGATCTCAATGGGGTCCACATCTCCGGCGACAAGCCGTCGAAAGAGGTCTTCCTGCACCGAGCCTTCTATGAGACGCGTGCTGCGACTGGTGCGGTTGTACACCTGCATTCGACTTATGCTACGGCCTTGTCATGCCTTTCCGAGGTCGATCCGGATAATTGCATCGCGCCGATCACGCCTTATGTCGTCATGCGCGTCGGCCAAGTGAAGCTTCTCCCCTATGTCAGACCAGGCGATCCAGCCATGGGCGACATGATATGGGCACTGAAAGGCGAGGTCACAGCCGTTCTTCTCGCCAATCACGGGCCGGTGGTCGCGGGTCCCGATCTCAGGGGCGCTGTCTTTGCCGCCGAGGAGCTGGAAGAAACCGCAAAACTCATCATGATGGTCCGCCAGCTTCCGCATAACACGTTGAACGCGGCCCAAATCGAAGAGCTGCTCGCCACCTTCGTGAAAGGCAAGTAGTTCCTCGAAACCCATGACAAATCGCTCTCGCCGATTATCGGCAAATGACGCGAGAGGTAGTGCAGAGCGATAACGCAACGCACCGCCGGATCGCCATGACCGACCATTGTGTGGCGCTGCTTCAAGTGGCTTCATTTCTCATCAGATATTGAGGATTGATAGCGTTGGCGCTACTTTTTTTTAACTAGGTCACTTCATTCGATATTGTAATTTTCATGGGACAACCACGTCAAAGACGAGGTGACCATGAAAGAACTCCCGGTTTCATCGCGGATTATCAAATCCGTTTTTTTCCACCCGGACGACGGCCGACTTTATATTCGCTTCAGGAATGGCGAGGAACGTCTCTTTATGGGCGTTCCGGAAGAGGCTGCTTTGGCTATGGTAGCGGCGTCCTCCCCCGGCCAGCACTACATCGAACACATCCGTACACGCTTCGAGCGCGTTGCTTAGGCGCTCGACGTTGGGGTGGGTTACACGTCTGTAGCCTATTTCTCCCATGGGGAATTTTCGCGAACAGCGCGCTCATTTCGCCGAGCAAAGGCGAAATCATGTCAATCGACGCAAATGCGTAACCAGCACCTGTCTTTGGCGCATTTCGCAAGTACAGGTTGAACGTTTGACAGCACTAATTTCATTAGCATAATGTAAATGAGAATTTGCAAATTCCCATTGAGTTGGCGTTGCTAATGGTGGGATTGCCGCCCGGAATCGATCAGGTGCAGCCGCTTGAGTTCGTCATTTATTAAATTATTTATACATAATATTCGAAATAGCCATTTGATGCTTGCCGTGCGGTCAGCATCGGGGATATCGGTCCGTTGAGTCCTAGGGCGAGGGGAGATTGAAAGCGATTACGAAGCCGGAAAGTTCCCAGGATAAGACGGAGACCGGAATGGCAGCCAGTAGCGTTTTTAAGTCCGATATACCCCTGCCGGCCAGCAGCGCACATGAAGTGCTCTTTTCGTTTTATGACTGTGATTTCAACCTCATAATGTCGTCCGAGAGGTTCAGGACACTCTACGGCGACGACAAGACCTCTCATGCCACGCTGTTTGGAATATACCCGGAGTTGCAGGATCCCGGTATGAATATATTCACGGAACAGACGAGCAATGCTGGATGGTCGCGGAATGTACAGTTCCAGAGAGCAGGCGAGGGGTTATCCGATCTTATTCTATTTCGACCCGCCAATGGTTTTGCGGTTATTGAAACAAGGAACTCGATTCGGCAGGATCCGTCGTCCGAAGAGGCAGACAGGGCGCTTCTGCTGCATGAAGCCAATCACGATGCCTTGACCGGTCTACCGAACCGGCGACAGTTCGGTACACGACTACGCGATGCCTTATCTGGCGGAAAGAGGGGTGTCGCGCTGATGCAGCTGGATCTCGACGAGTTCAAGCCGATCAACGATACTCTGGGCCATGCCGCGGGTGATATCGTCTTGCAGCAAACCGCCGAGCGTATTCGCAACGTTCTGGGAGCAGGTGAAACGGCATACCGGCTGGCCGGCGATGAGTTTGCCATAATTCAGCTCCAGAATGACCAGCCGGCAGAGGCGGAGCGGTTGGCGGATTCGCTGGTAAACGCTTTCAAAAAGCCATTCCTGGTGAATGGCATCGCAGTGTTTTCAGGCGCAAGTATCGGCGTAGCGCTTGCTCCGCGCGATGGCAACGAGGAAGACCAGCTGATGCGTGCCGCCGATATCGCTCTTTATGCTGCAAAAAGTGAGGGAAGAGGACGCGCTCGAACATTTGAGCCAGCCATGATGATGGTTTTGGAACAGAGGGAGTTGCTACGGCGAAGCCTGCGTGTAGCGCTTCAGCATGGCGAATTTTTTATTGAATACCAGCCGCTGGTGGACTCTTCCGCTTCTGTCATCGGCTTCGAAGCATTGTTGCGATGGCAGCATCCGATCATGGGTACCATTCCACCCTCCGCGTTCATACCAATGGCAGAGGCCGATGGAATGATGCCGGAAATCGGCCAGTGGGTCTTGGAAGAAGCTTGTCGGCAGGCGATAAAGTGGCCGTCACACTGCACGGTGGCGGTAAATCTCTCGCCTGCAGAATTCTTGACCGGAGGTTTCACGGACCGGGTATCGCAGACGCTGGACACGATCGGACTTCCGGCTGAACGTCTTGAGCTCGAAATCACCGAAGGTGTTTTGCTCGAACGCACCATCAATAATCTCGATACTTTGAATACCCTCAATGTTCTCGGTATTCAAATCTCGCTTGATGACTTTGGCACCGAATATTCTTCTTTGAGCTATTTGAAGAATTTTCCCTTCGACTCGATCAAGATCGACAAGTATTTTATTAAAGACCTGACGAGCGACGATAAAAGCCAAACAATCGTCCGTTTTATCATTGCACTGGCCCATGGGCTGGGAATGAAGGTCACTGCCGAAGGCGTGGAAGATCAAGCTCAAGCTACCTGGTTGGTTGCTGCCGGCTGTGATCGTTTGCAGGGATATTTTCTTGGCCGACCCCTGCCCGCGTCTTCAATCCTAGAGTTTCTCCAGCGTAACGATGCGACCGGGTGGCACAGCCGGGAAAAATAAGCAGTAGGACGAGAGGGACCAGTCGAACTAGTCCCTTGGATAGTCGCGAATATTTGGAAATTCAGGGGGATCGGCCTTGAGCGAGCAGAGCACAGACCGCACCACATTCCCATTTCATCCGATGCTGGAGTTGGAAATGGAAATGGATATTTTCATGTCGGATTGGCTCCATTGTAATCAGTTGTCGAACTACGTTGCGCGCATGGTGAGTCATGACCGAAGCGATCCCGTCCGGCACGCCAACCTTCTTTCATCCGCCCTAAACGAGCTTTTTGAGATCTCATTTCGCTCGGGCTGTGCTCCGGGGCGACTTCACTGCAATATTTCCCGCGGGGATCACTTAGAGCGGATCGCTTTGACGTTTCCCTGTGCTTCCGAGCAACATCACCTCTACCGTGATGCAACTGCCCACGCTTCGGGTGGCGGCGCTCTGCAAAGATACCTCGAGGCACTCGCTGACGAAAATTCCGCTCAGGAGGACATCGTTTTGCTTGGCTTAGCGGTCAACTATGACGCATCGCTATCGTTGCAGGAGGTGGATGATCAGGCTCTTACCATGGTTTTGGATATTCCAGTGGAGGGATTACTGAATTGAGTTCGCACGAACCGGTTCCGCTGTTTTCGGCTCAGTTCGACTTAAACAGTCAGGAGTTTTCGCTTTCAGGCATCCTGCGGCCGCTGTCACCTTTCGAGATCGCTGAGACGATCGCCCTACTCGAAAAGAGCATCAATCAAGTTAAAGGCGTGCTCTATATAAATGTTAAACGTCTCATTCATATGAATGCGACGGCGTATCACGCCTTGGCGCGCCTGTTGGTGAATGCCAGCAGGTCACGGCGAGACCTTCGCTTTGTCGTCGTGACGTCCAGTGTCGTTGGCTGGGCGACCAGAACATTCCATCATCTGAATTCCATCGAACCGAAGATTGCGGTCGAGGCGTATGATTCCGCGTTTTATCCGGGCCAGACCTTCGTCGAAGACCAGAGCTTCATTCCTATTTTGCGGACTCAGACGAAAATGACCTGGCGCCATGAACGCGAGATATTACCGCGTCACGGCATGCACGCTGGCATTGCTATGGCGGACATTTGCTGCGGGATCGGTGATTTTGCCGTATTGGTCCACAAGGAATTCAAGCCGGCAAGAATCGTCGCGCTCGATCATTCGATGGGCAGCCTCGACTATGCACGCAAGGTCGCTGCCGATTTCGATATCCGCGATATCGAATATACCTATGGCGACGCGTCACAGATGCTCCTGGAAGACAATCAGTTTGATCTGGTGACCTGTCGCCATTCGCTGCAAATCTTCAATAGGCCCGATATACTGCTCAGGGAACTCTACCGCATCTGCAAGCCCGGTGGACGTGTCTACATAACCAACGAAAAGAATTCTCATTGTCTTGGCGAGCCACGCGCGGCAAGCATACAATGGACGTATAACGAGGTGGCGACGCTGTTCAGTCATTTCGACATGGATGTCGAAATGGGCCCCAAAAGCCGCCGACTCCTGTTGGAGGCGGGTTTCGAGGCCATCGAGATGGAAAGCTTCATGGTCAGCAACCTCGACGGTGATCCGCAAGATTTTGCGGACGTCATCGCCGCCTGGGAGAACGTTTACGCCGGCGAAATGTCTGTCCGCCGGGGCGACACGCCGGAATTCATCAAGCGTTTCCGCCAGGGCTTCCAGGATCACATCTTCGCCGCCCTTCATCCGAAAGGTTATGCCGGCTGGCCTATATGGGCGGCCTCCGGGCGGAAGCCGCAATGAACAGGAAAGTTGGTCGATTTGTCATCCCCGGCATCTGGTCGTTTCGAGCGAAATTCGTCCTCGTAGTGGGAGGCGCCGTCCTTTTTGACCTTCTCGTCAGCGGTGGATTGGCACTATGGAACGTGCAGCGATTGTCCCGCGACGCCACATCCGAAGTGGGCCAAGGCCTTGAACGAGCGAGCCAGGATTATATCCGATCCTACGCAGACTCGACGGCCGCTCGTGTTGGGCTGCTTCTCAATCAGGTGCATTCGGATGTCAAAACGCTCGCAGGCGTTCTTCAGTCACAGATAGATCATCCCAGCCGAAACGATGCGATCGGCGAGGCGCTGGCACGTTCCGAGCCCGGTGCCATCAAGCTTACTTACGATCCAAAAGGTCATTGGGCCCAGAATGCTCCGGGTTCGCCCTCCGTGATCAGCGTTTGGGGCTATTTGCTCGACCAAAATCATCAGCCGTTGCCCGATGTGCAAAAGGATATCGAGACCAGTACGGTTGTCGACCTCGTTGCGCCGAACTTGTTGAAGAGCGGCTATTCCAAGCTGCAGATGTATTATATCGGACCCAAGGAGCGACCGATCTTCAGGACGGTGCCTTACACCGATCAGGCGCAGACCTTTGATCGTCTTTATCCGGGTCACAACGAGGCCAATTTCTGGGATTTTTTCTTTCCCGGCCTATACGAATCCTGGCAGCAATGGGCCCGTGATCCGGGTACGCGCCCTGTCGCGGACGACATCACGCAAACCGCACCCTATACCGATGCGATTACCGGCAAGTTGATCGTCAGCTTCTTCAATCCTCTCTGGTCTCCCGACCGCCGGGAGGTTGCCGGCATTGCCGGAGCCGATATTACGCTGGATCAACTGGCCGGGATCGTCGAAAGCGTGAAGGTTGCTAATACCGGCTTTGGCTTCTTGACGATGTCAAATGGCAATGTGGTCGCCATCAATCCCGCAGGCGAAAAGATTATCGGCCTGCGCTCATCGAGCGAGACCGGCGACAAGGGCGTGACCGGCCTTGACCGCTCGTTCCACAACAGCACTCAGAAGGCGTTAGCAACGCTACCCTTGGATCGCGATGGTGTCATTCAGCATATCTCCCTTGACGAGCAGGGAGAGAAGATCCCTTACCTGGTTGTCGTGAAACAGATAGCGCCAACGAACCTTTGGGTTTCCGGGCCGGTTCAAAAGGAAGCAATGTCGCTCGGAATCGTCGTGCCGGAGCGGGAGATCTATGCCTCTCTTTTTGCCGCGCAAGAAGAAATATCGCGTGCGACAAACCGCATCCTTATTTATCAGATCCTTGCGATCTTGATATCGCTGATGATTGTCACCGCGGCGGTGTTTGCGGTTTCGAAGCGGATTACCAGCGGCATCAGCGCGCTCGCAAGCGCAGCGCGGCGCATTCAGGCAAAAGACTATTCGGTAAGGGTCGATATTGCGTCGCGCGACGAGGTCGGCGAGGCCGGCGTTGCGTTTAACCGCATGGCCGAGGACATAAGTTTTCACACGGAAAACCTCGAATCGCTTGTAGAGGAAAGAACCAAGGAAATCGCCGAGGCGAAAGAGGAAATCTCGGTGCTGAACACGCAATTGAAGAGCGAGAACCTTCGGCTTGGCGCCGAACTGGCTGTCGCACAAAGGATACAGCTCATGGTCTTGCCGCGCGCGAACGAGCTTGCCGCCATCGAGCAATTGGAGATCGCCGCCTTTATGCGCCCCGCCGATGAGGTCGGCGGTGACTACTATGATATCCTGCAAGACGGAAAAAGGCTGAAGATCGGAATAGGGGATGTTACCGGCCATGGCCTTGAAAGCGGCGTGCTCATGCTGATGGTTCAGTCCGTGGCGCGTGCATTGCAGGAGGCGGGGGAGACCAATCCGGCGAAGTTCCTGAACGACCTCAACCGCACGATTTACAAAAACATCGAGCGAACGAAGACCGACAAACATTTGACTCTTGCCTTTCTCGACTATGACGGTGAACGAATGACGCTCTCCGGCCAACACGAGGATCTGATTGTCGTGAGACAAGGTGGAGAGGTGGAGCGGATCGAAACCGGCGACCTCGGGCTTCCTGTCGGGCTCGATTCAGATATTTCCGAGTTTGTCGATACCAAAGATGTCACCTTTGGAAGTGGCGACATCATCGTTCTGCACACGGACGGCGTCACGGAAGCCGAGAACCGGCAGGGCGAGTTGTATGGAATTGAACGGCTTTGTGAATCGGCCCGCGATCTTTATGGAGGCAGCGCCCAGGATGTAATGAACGGCATTCTAGAGAATCTCATGACTTATATTGGGTCGCAGAAGATTCACGATGATATAACCTTGGTTGTAATGAGACATAGGTGATAACATGACGACAGTCGTGTTTGGGCTGGAAGATCTTGTAACAAGCAGCGCAGGCGACGCTACTTTGCTCCGATTGCTGGATGGGCCACTCGATCTAAGTTGGTCCCATTGTTCGATGACATCCGATTTTATCGCTGAAATAACGGCTCTGCGTTACAGAAGTTTGCGTAAGGTCTATCATCAGGTGCGTCATGACATCGGCTACGTAGCCAATGAGCTTATCGAAAATGCTGTGAAGTTTCGCGTGTCCGGTGAGATTGATATTTCGGCTTCGATTGAAGGAGAACGGTTTCGGATGAAGGTCTCGAATTTCATCGACAACGAAAATGCAACGCGTTTTCAGCATCTGCTTGCTCAGCTAACCGCCGATGACCCTTCGGAATTGCTCATTCGGCAAATTGAGAAGAACGCCGCGTTGACGTTCGGCACGGAGTCCGGCCTTGGCTTACTAACGCTGATGAGTGACTATGACGCTGACTTGGCGTGGGTTTTTGACGCGAACCAGCCGAACGGTCGAACGCATCTCGAGACTTATGCTTCTTTGCCAGTCCCTTCCGTCCAAAATCGCTGAGTTTTGACTATGGAAATCAGAGGAGAGGCATTTCGCGTTTGGACTGAAGGATACGTCGTATTCTTCGACGGTTCCATGCGTTTGGCGGGATCAGATGCTTACGCTCCGATCTTCCAGTTGGTTATGGATCTGCTCGAGAAAAGCCCTGAGCGGCTAACGCTCGATCTCACAGGGCTGCAGTTTCTGAATTCTTCAGGCATAAACCTGCTTGCGAAACTGACGATAGGGGCCCGCAAACGAGCCGACGTGCGCATGACGGTGCGTGGTTCCAAACAGATTTCGTGGCAGCAAAAATCCCTGCCGAATTTGAAGAAGCTTTATCGCGATCTAGACCTCCGACTCAATTAATTTTGCAATGTTTGTAACATTCGGCTCTGACATAGCGGGCCGAATCGCCTAACCTTTCGGCGACGGATTGCTTGCGGCAAAAGACAAGGTGCCGCCTTCGATGTAAAAGCAGGGTTGCATAAAATCTCGCAGTGATTGAGGATTTGACACAATTAGCCCTTCCGATGTACTTATAAGTTACTAACATATGAAATTCAATTAGCCCGACAACGCCGTTCGGTTGTATCGTTTCTGTTGTCTGGAAGTTCCCACAAATGGCTTGGCGGCCCCGCCCACAGTCGAAACAATGACTGAGAACAGCATTACTGGAGGTGTCTCTCACTATGTCCAAGGCTGTTTCCGATCGCGGACTGAGTTTTGCCGCACAAAAGGTCAGCCAAATTGATGCTCCGGAGAAGGTGCTCTATTTGGAGTGCTTCGCGCGGATTTCGGATGCGCACGGCGTTGTTCACAGCGCGAGAGATTTTGCACCCTATCTGGAATCCTCCATGGCTTCCTTCGATCTTGATGCGCGTATGCTGGACCTCATTCTGTCGAATTTGGCCAAAGATCAAAATCTTGTTCTCGGATGCAACATTTCCGCCGCCAATTTGGCAGCCCCGGACCGCTGGAAGCAGATTTTCCGCCAAATCGAGCGCCATTCAGAACTCGCTCAGCGGCTTGTTCTTGAAATTACGGAAACCTATCCTCTGGTGGGCGAGGGTATCGAGAGGCTGAGGACTGTGCGCGCGCTTGGTTGCCGGGTGGCCATTGATAACTTCGGCGCTGGTTTGGCGACGCCCGCGCGGCTGCTGACAGTCCCGGCCGACATAATCAAGATCGACGCTTCGCTGGTACGAAATGTCCGGATGTCTCAGAAGGGGCAGAGCAGCTTGCACTACCTTGTCGGATTTGCGTCTTGCGTTGCGCCGATCATCGTTGCCGAAGGCATCGAAAAGACGGAGCACCTGGAGGCTGCCCGCGCTTCCGGCGCAACTCACATGCAAGGTTTTCTGTTCGGAAAACCGGCCGCGTTGCCGAGTCGATGAGCTAGGTCGGAAGACGATTGCTCAGGCTTTGGGACCAAGCGACCAACTTGCCTCTTTCCGCGCTTCCGTATCGATGACCTCGCGATGAGTTGTCGTGCCCGTTCTAATTTTTAATAACTTCATTAATAGTCGCCCAATCGAGCATCGTTGACGCAAGCCCCTGAGTTTCGTCAATAAAATCGGCAGTGGGCCAACGCGATCCTCGATGTCATCTGGGTCGCGTTAACTTTTTGTTAACCATAGCCGCGATACACATGGTCAACGAATTATTCACATAGATGACCAAAGTGCTAACAGACACTCGCTCGATCCGCATCAAAGGCCGTTCTTTCCTGGCGGTCATGCTTTCCCCGGATCTTCCCATCGATGATTGGTTGATCAGGCTGGATGATCTCGCTGCGCGTTCGGCGGGCTTCTTTTTGGGGCGTCCGGTCGTGCTCGACCTGACGGATCTGTCGATTGACCGGTCGCAGTTGAAGGACCTGATCGGAGAGCTCGCCCGGCGCAATGTGAGCATTATGGGGATCGAGGGTGGCCGTCCTTCAATCCTGGGACCGGGCATGCCTCCCGCGCTCAAGGGCGGGCGGCCCGTTTCCGATTTCGAGGTTCCTGTGACGGAGCCGGCTGTCGAAGTGCGCAGCAGACCAGCGGCGATTGAGACTCGTCCGGCAATACAATCCATCGTCATCCGGGAACCGGTACGCTCGGGTCAATCGGTGATCTTCCCGGAAGGCGATGTCACCGTTGTCGGTTCGGTTGCTTCAGGTGCTGAGATCATCGCCGGCGGATCGGTTCATATCTACGGCAGCTTGCGCGGCCGAGCCATGGCAGGGTCGGTCGGAAACGCATCGGCGCGCATCTTCTGCCGGAAGCTTGAGGCTGAACTGGTAGCGATCGACGGCATCTACAAAATGGCAGAAGACATGGCTCCCAACCTTCGTGGACAGGCCGTCCAGCTCTGGCTCGAAGGCGACGCGATCATGGCAGAGAAACTTATCTGAGCCGGCAGCCGGCCAGGACAGAGGAGAGCAAGATGGGGAAAGTCATCGTAGTCACGTCAGGCAAAGGCGGGGTTGGCAAGACGACTTCGACTGCCGCACTCGGAGCGGCCCTGGCGAAGAGAAATGATAAAGTCGTCGTCGTCGATTTTGACGTCGGGCTGCGGAATCTCGACCTTGTGATGGGCGCCGAGCGAAGGGTCGTCTACGATCTCGTCAATGTCATTCAGGGCGATGCCAAGCTTCCGCAGGCGCTGATCCGCGACAAGCGGCTGGAGACGCTGTTTCTGCTGCCGGCATCGCAGACCCGCGACAAGGACAATTTGACGCCCGAAGGTGTCGAGCGCGTCATAAACGAGCTGAAGCAGCATTTCGACTGGATCATCTGCGACAGCCCCGCCGGGATCGAGCGCGGTGCTACCCTGGCCATGCGCCACGCGGATACGGCGGTGGTCGTCACCAATCCGGAAGTCTCTTCAGTACGTGATTCGGATCGCATCATCGGCCTGCTCGACTCCAAGACGCTCAAGGCCGAGCGCGGCGAGCGCATGGAAAAGCATCTGCTCTTGACCCGGTATGACGCCAACCGCGCCGAACGGGGCGATATGCTCAAGGTCGACGACGTTCTGGAGATCCTCTCCATTCCGCTCCTCGGCATCATTCCCGAAAGCATGGATGTTCTCCGCGCTTCCAATATTGGCGCGCCCGTCACGCTGGCCGATAGTCGCAGTGCTCCTGCAATGGCCTATTTCGATGCAGCTCGTCGGCTCGCTGGCGAGGTTCTACCGATCACAATTCCCGGAGAAAAGCGGAACTTTCTCGGCAAGATATTCGGACGGAGGGCGGCATGAACATTTTTCGTCTTTTCGGCAAACAAAGAACCGCACCAGCGGCTCGAGAACGCTTGCAGGTGCTTCTCGCCCACGAACGCTCGTCGGTAGGGTCTGATCTCGTATCACTGCTGCGGGAGGAAATCCTTGCTGTGATAGCCAAACACGTGCAGCTCGACGGCGATAAGGTGCAGGTCAAGATGGATTGCAACGAGCACGTCTCGACCTTGGAAATCGACGTCGAAATCCCGCTAAACGCGGTTGTGCAGGCCGCTTAAAGGAAGCGTTCGATAAGAGGAGGCAACCAGGCGGCGCTTGACCGAGCGATTGAGCTAGCTGGTCAGACTCCGTCGGAGAAGGCCTATCTCGGGACGCGGATCAGATAACGGCGTCATCCGCGTTCAGAGAGTGAGTGGGTCTAGTCACGATTGCAACGATCAGTCGCTTCGGTCCTGAGTTGTGCAAGGAGATGCGATCCACTGAGCGGCTACCAAGGTTATGCCGCCCGCGTGCGTGCGCTATCGGCTCATCCCATTCGTCTGCTAGAACCGCGTCTCCGGCACTCTTGCTTGTCGTCGGGCTGCTGACTCGACTCCAGTACCGCACAAACTATGTGACAATAGTTGCCGCTATGCCTGCCCTTAACGCCAAGTTTAGCAAGTTCGCGCTAAAGTCGCATCTTAACTTTGGTGATTGGTGCGTTTTACATGGGTTATGGTGCATTGACGGCAACACCTCAGCCGTTATCTGGGGCGATCACCGGGGCAGCCGAACATGAGTAGCGCGATAAACACGCCTGGCTTTGGGTTGACTACGTCGTCGGTGCTGCGCGTCGCTCTGATCCAGAGCGCCGTGGTCTTCGTGGTGGCAGCGCTATGGCTGCAGCGTTGGGGAACCATCGTCGACACCAGCTGGCTCATTAGTGAGGCGGAGCGGGTGCTCGATGGAGAGCGGCTCTATGTCGATGTCATCGACAACAACCCGCCGTTTTCGATCTGGCTTTTCCTGCCCGCGATCGTACTGTCGAGATGGGCCGGGATCGCTCCGGAAATCGGCGTTTATCTCTACACCTGCCTCGCAGTGATCGTTGGGCTGGGTTTGTCGGCACTAATCGTCCGAAGGGCGGGCTTTTCCGAAAACCGCGCTCTGCTTCGGCTGTCGCCGCTATTCGTTGCGCTCTTCATGATTTTTCCCGGCAACGCCTTCACGGAGAGGGATCACGTGGGCACGGTGCTGTTTCTGCCGTTGCTGGCGATCATGGCCTTGCGGGCAGACACCATACGTCGTGTTAAACCGGGTATCGCTCTGATCGTCGGTGCGGGCCTCTGCGGCAGCATTCTTGTTCTGGTGAAAGCCTATTATGTCGTCGCTTACATTGTGCCCGCGCTTTATGTGGCCTGGCGGCGACGAAACCTGTGGTTACTTCTGGCACCCGAAAATTGCATCATCGGCATTATCGGGGTCATCTATGTCGCGCTCATCTTTTGGCTTACGCCAGAATTTATGCGGGACCTCTTTCCGCAAGTGGTGGATATCTACATGAAGGCGCGTGATCCGCTCAGGGTCGCGCTAAGCTATGCGCCGATTTACCTGATGATTATCCTTCTGTTCCGGATGGTTGCACCCAAAGCACCGGTAACACCGCTTTGTGCCGTGACACTACTGGCTTCACTCGCCGCCGTCGCGCCCTTGATTTATCAGGGCAAGGGCTGGGGCTACCATGCTTTCGCTGCGATCTCACTGGCCTTTGTTGCTGTACTTTGCAGGATAGCAGCGTCTTCTGGCTGGCGTTACAACCGTGAAACGCTCGGACGCGTCGTTCTTTGTGCAATTGTCGTCGTGTTTGCATCGCAGCCTTTTTTGCCGACCCAGAAGCCGGCCGAAGCTTTTGTCGCTGCGGTTAAAGCGGCATCGAAGGGGGAGCCGACGCTCGGCGTCATCGGTAGCGACATCGCCGCAGCCCATCCGCTCGACAGGATTGTCGGGGCCCGCTTCTTGTCCGCCAATAACAGCGATTGGCTCGGCGCCCTTGCGTTCGTCTTAGCCCAGGAGGCGGCAGCGAGGGGAGAAGCGGCGGATGCCGCGCGTTACCAGAATCAGTCGGATGCTTATCTGGACGCCAAATATGCCGAGTTCGCCCGCCATAACTACGATCTGATCGTCGTCCAGCAGGACGAGCCGCTTTGGACCGATCACGTGTTTGGTCAAGCACGTTTTGCAGCGCTGCTTTCTGCATATCATCCCATTGCCAGGGATGAGCGGTTTATCGTCTATGGCCGCAACGCTCCTGCCGACCAGAGTTCGAAGGCTCGGTGAACGATCCGGAAGCCGTTTGCGGAAATGCGTTTCAGCATGATCAATACCTTTCTCGAAGGAAAACTTCGGTGGTGAGCGGAGTTATCTGCTCCGCTCACTATCATCACGAGAAGAAGTGCCTGAGCGGCGGTACGAAGCGCACCACAATCTGGTCGAAGAGCAGCATGGCGACGACGGCCAGGCCGGTCAGCGGGAAGGCCGCGCCGAAGACGATCACGATCAGCCATAGGCCGATATAGACGGACTTCTGCTGCGGCATGGGTGGCACGCCAAGACGCCCGGCCGGCCGGCGCTTCCACCACATGATGACCGCCGTCACGCAGGAAAGGACGACCGCCAGGCAGGTCGCCAGCATCAGGAGCTGGTTGAACAAGCCCCACTCCTGGCCCTGATGGACGTTGATGCCCCATTCAATTGCTTGGCCGAGCGCGGGGTACTGGTCGAAGGAGAGATCGACGAGCGGCTTTCCGGAATACTGGTCGATATGGATGGTGCGTTCGTCGCCAAGGTCGCCGAAATAATGGCTGGCAGTGTAGACACCTGTCTCATCGGAAGGGATTGCCAGGTCGGAGCCCGGCACCATGCCGAGTCCGTGCATAACGTCGACGGCCTTGTTCACGCCAATCGGTTTTGCCGACCGTGCAGCGGCGCTGTCCGACAGCGGAACGGGAGCGTTCTCGACAACCCAGCCTGCCCGACTGACGATATTCTGCGTCACCTTCGTCGACTTCGGCACATTGTCCCAAAGCGTGGCCGGCGTGCCGAGATCATGAGCTGTCAGCCAGGCATTGACGTTGGCGCCCCAGTAGCCGGACCAGGGCATGCCGCTGAAGGCGAGGAAGAAGATGACGATGCCGGCAATCGCCCCGGTAACGGCATGGAGATCTCGCCAGAAGACACGGCGAGACGGTGTGCCGCGGACACTGATGACGCCGCCTGTCTGCTGCCGCGGCCACCAGAGATAGATGCCTGTGACGACGAGCATGAGCGCGAAGCCGCCGACAATTTCGACAATGCGATTGGTCCATTCCCCGAAATATTCCAGGCTGTGGATGCGTTTGACGACCCAGCTGAATTCCTGCTTCGAGCCGACCGAACCGAGCACCGCGCCGTTGTGCGGATTGACATAGACGATCGTCGACTGGCCGTCCGTCGACACGGTGACTACCGCGGAACGATTCCCGGATGGCGCCTCGCGATAGGATGTCGGCTTGGAGCCGGGGATGGCGGCAGCCGCGGCGTCGACGATCTGCTGCGGCGTCAGCGTCGATCCGGTGTCGGCGACGATATTGCGTTGGGCGTAGAAGGTATCGGCGATCTGATCCTTGAACAGATAGAGCGAACCGGTGATCGCCAGGTTGAGCATGAAGGGGATGACGAGCAGGCCGGCGAAGAAATGCCAGCGCCAGATCGCCCGGTAGAGCGAGATGTTGTGGGAGGTGGCGGCCGCAGGCTCGGCGGCAGTGAAAGCAGACATGGAGAATCCTCTGGAGATCGGCTGGCGGCGCGGGAAATCATGTCTGCGGGAGGAGCAACTATTCCGGTCGCAGCCTCATGCGGATGTGCACACGCGACAGAGATGCCGAGGCAGCCCGTTTCGCGTCGCGATGTCCAGCATGAAGGCAGTCCGCCCGCAGCCGGCACGATCAGCTCTCGTGCATGGTCCGGCCGCCGTTGACGACAAGCATCACGGCTTTCGCCCCGACGCAGGCTCAGGCAGTGATCTGGAGGATGGGAGGAGCGCGAGGGCCGGTGTTCGGCGGATAGAGCTGGCGATGGAAGGCTTCGGTTTTGGGGGCGAGGACATTCTGGCCGATAAAGGCGAGATGCTCGCAGATTTCCGTCGGCGGCATGGGAAGCAGGGCCGCCGAAGCGATCCGGCATGCCTCGCATCCGGGTGCATGCGACTTGCTATGTTCCTTGCCGTCAGGCCCCTTGTAGGTGACGCACAGAACCGGCAGGGCCCCGTCAGGGAGCTGGTATTGCGCCAGCTCCGCAGGGCCGAGCTCATCGGCATTGGAAATCGGCGGTTGATGGGCGAAGCCGACAAACAGCAGCGCGAGGGCGCATATGATGCGCACCATCCACTGCGTTGTCCCGAAGTGCTTCTTCCCCACCGTCTTCCCCATTCCCCCTGGCAGAAGGAGCTCCTACGACGTTGGGCGGACAAGCTCAATGCGGCATTTTGCAGCCATCCGAGACGTTGCTATCCCGCTCGATTTCCCTCGCTGTCGAAGACATGCATATGTTGTGGCGGGAATATCACGTTTACTTTGGGTCCTGCCTTCAGCACGTCGCGATTGAGCGTAAAGACCTTGAACGGCAAGCCGTGGAGCGAAAGGTGGAGAATGATGCCGAAACCGGTCGGCTCGATTAGCTCTGCGTCAGCGCTGATGCCGGAGCCGTCCGTTGATAGAACCACGTGCTCGGGCCGGATTCCGAGTGTCGCTTTGGCGCCGGCCGGCAGGTTCGGCGATGCAGAGAGGGGGACGATCGTTCCGTCCTTCAGCGTCATACCGCCGGCCTCGCACGTTGCGTCCAGGAAATTCATTCCCGGCGAGCCGATGAAGCCGGCAACGAAGAGATTGGCAGGGCGATCGTAAAGTTCAAGCGGGCTGCCGACCTGCTGGACCACCCCGCCATGCATGGCAACAATCCGATCCGCCAGCGTCATCGCCTCGATCTGGTCGTGGGTCACGTAGATCGAGGTCGCCTTCAAGTCACCATGCAGTTTTTTGATTTCGGCCCGCATCTGTTCGCGCAGGCGCGCATCGAGGTTCGATAGAGGCTCGTCGAAGAGGAAGGCCTTCGGCTGTCGCACGATGGCGCGGCCCATGGCGACGCGCTGACGCTGGCCGCCAGAAAGCGCCTTTGGGCGACGCTCGAGCAGCGGGTCGAGCCCGAGCTTCGACGCTGCGGCCGCGACGGCACTTACGATCTTGTCCTTCGCCATCTTCCGAAGCTTGAGGCTGTAGCTCATATTGCCTGCGACGTTCATATGCGGATAGAGCGCATAGGACTGGAATACCATGGCGATGTCGCGGTCCTTCGGATGCAGCTCGTTAACACGGTTGTCCGCAATGCGGATCTCGCCGCCACTGATGTCTTCGAGACCGGCAATCATGCGGAGCAGCGTTGACTTGCCGCAGCCGGACGGGCCGACGAGGACGACGAATTCGCCATCCTTGATCCTGAGGTCGATGTCGTGCAGCACCTGCACGTGGCCATAGGCTTTCTTGACGTTCTGGATATCGATCGATGCCATTTGACTAACCCTTGACCGCGCCGGCCGTCAGGCCCTGCACGAGATAACGCTGGATGAGCAGGAAGAAGAGACCGGCCGGAATGAGCGCCATGACGCCAGCGGCCATCATCTGCCCGAAATCCACGGAGAATTTCGAAACGAAGGTGAGAAGGCCGACCGGGAAGGTCGCCGCCTGATTGCCGTTGATGAGCATCAGGGCGAACAGCAGCTCGCTCCAGGCGGCCGTGAAGACGAAACCGAGCGTCGCGGCGATGCCGGGCAGCGTCAGCGGCAGGATGATCTGCCGGAACGCCGTGAACTGCGTCGCGCCGTCGATCATCGCCGCTTCTTCCAGGTCCTTCGGGATGCCATCGAAGAAGGATTGCATCAGGAAGGTGGCAAAGGGCACGTTGAAAGCCGTGTAGACGATGACGAGCCCGGTCAGGCTGTTTGTCAGATGCAGCGGCGACAGGATCTTGAAGATCGGCGCAACCAGCATGACCAGCGGAAACATCTGCGTCAGCAGCATCAGGGCCACGATCCAATATTTGGCACGGAAGGTGAAGCGCGAGAGCGCGTAGCCGGAAAGCGATGCGCAAACGGTCACTGCGATCGCCGTCGATGCCGAGACGATCAGGCTGTTTTCAAAGAAAGTCGGAAAGTCGCTGTGTTGCAGCACGAAAGCGTAATGCTCCCATGTGGTGCGCGACGGCCACATGCGCACGCCTTCCGTATAGAGCAGGTCGTTGGGCGTGACCGAAACCTTCAGCAGCCAGAAGAGCGGGAAGAGTGCAAAAACCACGTAACAAAGGATTGCCAGGCGATGCGCGACGGTTGGGATGATGGATCGTCTCATGGCTCAATCCTTGTTCAGCAAGGTCTGCCGCAGCAGGATGATCAGCATGGAATAGGCAAGCAGCAACACGAGCAGGACGAGTGCGATGGCCGAGGCATAGCCGAAATCCAGCCGCTTGAATGCCTGTGTGAAGATGTAGCTTGCGACGATTTGAGTACGGTCGGCCGGCCCACCACCCGTCATGACGACGATCAAATCGGCGAAGTTCGAGATCCAGACAGTGCGCAACAATACCGTGATAGCGATTGTCGGAGCGAGGAAAGGAAGTGTGATCGAACGGAAGCGCTGGAACCAGCCGGCCCCGTCGATCGAAGCTGCTTCATAGAGGTCGCGCGGGATTGCCTGAAGTGCTGCCAGCAGCGTGATCGCAAAGAAGGGAATGCCCCACCAGACATTGGCGACGATCGGTCCCCACATCGCATATTGAGGGTCGGACAGGATGTTGTCGGGCTCCTTCATCAGGCCGAGAGCGAAGAGCCAGTGCGGGATGGGGCCGATCACGGGATTGAAGAGCCATGCCCAGTTGAGGCCAGCAAGGAAGGACGGAACAGCCCAAGGCAGAAACACCAACGCCTGGACGACCGCTCTGCCTAAAAATGGCTTGTCCAGCAGCAGAGCAAGGATCAGCCCAAAGATGAATTGCAAAACGACCGAGGCACCGGTCCACCAGAGCGTGTTCTTCAGCGCGCCGTAGAAGGCGGCGTCCTTTGAAAGATCGCGAAAATGTTCGAGGCCGATAAAACCGCCGGAAAACGGGTTGAGCAGCTGGATATCTCGAAACGCATAGGAAATACCGATCACCAGCGGCACCAGCATGACGGCGATAATAAGGATGAGCGCAGGGGCGCTGTAGAGATAAGGCTCCGAGGCATCGGCAAGGCGCTTCAGCCACGGCCTACGGTCGTGACGCCTGTCGAGCATGTCGGCGGTCATGGTCATCTGCCAATGTTCCCGTTCGCGGCGTTCGGACGCCGTCTGTTTCATGTGCGAAATAGCGGCGGCGGATCGCTCCGCCGCCGGGGGACGAACTTATTTCTTGGCGAGGAATTTCTGCTGCGCCTTGGTCAAATAATCGGCCCATTGATCGGCCAGATCCTTCGCCGAGATATCGCCAAGCAGCGCCTGTTGCGACGTCTTGATGGCGAGCGAATCCTTGAAGAAGGCAAATTCCTCGAGATAGGTCGGCATAACGGTCGGAACCGTGTTCTTGTCGGCCAGCTCCTCGAACCAGCCCTTGAACTGGTCGCCGGCATAGAAGGGATCCTTCTCAGCCGAAGTGTAGGCCGGCAAGGCGCCGATCTTCTTGTTCCATTCGAGATTGCCTTCCTTGCCTTCAAGGGTAGCGATCAGCTTCCAGGACAGATCCTTATTCTGGCTCGTTGAGAACATCGACCAGCCGGCATAACCGATCGTCGGGAAGGACTTGCCGTCCGGACCCTTCGGCAACGGAATGACGCCGAAATCGTCCTTGTTCATGCGTTCCGCGATGGCGATCAAGGCATCCGGATCCTGGTCGAGGAAAGCGCATGTGCCGGAATAGAAGCCGGCGACGACTTCATTGAAGCCCCAATTGACGCTGTCCTTCGGGGCATATCCCTTCTTGTAGAGATCGACCATCCATTCGATGCCCTTGGCCCAGCCGGGGCTGTTCATCGTCGAAGTGCCGTCGTCCTTGAAGTACTTGTTGTCGCCGGCCATGGAGGCCGCGAAGATCATCCAGCCGTTCAGGCCGCCGGGGCCGCCGCGCATGCAGTAGCCGTATTTGCCGGGCAGCTTGGAAACCGCCTCGGATGCCTTGACGAAATCGTCCATCGTCTTCGGCGGCTCGCTCACGCCGGCCTGCTGCAGAAGCTTCTTGTTGTAGAACATGGCGCGCAGATAGAAGCCATAAGGCAGCATATAGGCGGTGTTCTTCACGTCGCGGCCGAGTTCGAGGGCTCTCGGCGTCAGCTCGCTCGTATGCTCCCACTTGGCGAGATAGGGCTCAAGGCTTTCCAGCATGCCGTTATTGCCATAGAGCGACAGCCAGGTATCGGGCATTTCCATCACGTCCGGCGTGTCGCCGGCCGAAACCATGGTCGCGAACTTCTGGAAGGCTTCGTTCCAAGGCAGGGAGATGATGTCGACCTTCGTGCCCGGATTGGCCGCCTCGAACTTGCCGACGATCGATTTGAGCGTCTCGGTGCGTTCCGGGCTGGTGATGACTTCGACGAGTTTCAGCGTGGTATCGGCGAAAGCCGTGCCCGCCATCATCGTGGCGAAGAGTGCTGCCGTGATCAGTGTTTTCATGCTCAGTTCCCCCTTTTAGGTGTTTCTCTCGGGTTGAAGGTTTTATGAGGCAGCGGCGATCGCTTCCTCGATATCTCTCCACAACGCCTCGGTTCCTTCGAGACCGACATGGAGACGTACGGACCGCGGGTGAATACCAAAGGTATGCGCGGAATTCGGCTGTGCCTTCTGCTGCAGCACGACCTCGCCCGGTACGATCAGGCTTTCGTGCCCACCCCAGCTCACTCCAAGTTTGAAGAGCTTGAGGTGGTCAGCGAAGGCTCTGATATCGACGCCTTCGCGGAAGATAAATGAAAACAGGCCCGACGTGCCGTTGAGGCCAGCGGGCAAACGGTTAGCAAGGCCCGGGTGGCAGACCTGTTCAACGACATCGAGATCCTGCAGCCGCTTGGCGATTGTCATTGCGGCCGCCTCGTGCGCCCTCATGCGGATCGGCAGCGTGCGAAGGCCGCGGATCAAAAGCCAGGCGTCGAACGGCGAAAGCTTACCACCGAGATAAGGGTATGCCTCGGCCTTCAGGCGCGCAATCATCTGTTTTGAGCCGGCGACCACGCCAGCGACGACATCGCTATGGCCGCCGAGATATTTGGAGGCGGAGTGGATGACGAGATCGACGCCGAGCGTCAACGGCCGTTGGAAATAGGGGCTGGCCCAACTGTTGTCGATCATCGAAACGACACCATGTCGCTTGGCGAGCGCGGCGAGCGCGCCAACGTCGTGGGCTTCCATCACCCAGCTCGTTGGGCTTTCCAGATAAAGCACCTTAGCGCCGGGAAGCGCCTTGGCGACGGCTTCCTCGTCGCGACCATCCACGTAGGTTACCTCGACCTTCATACGCTTCAGGATCGTGCCGAAGAGGCGGAAGGCATCCGGATAGACATGCTTGACCGCGACGATCCGATCACCCGGCTCGACGAAACTCAATACGGCAGACGAGATCGCCGCCATGCCGCTCGCAAAGCCGAGTGCATCCTCTGCACCTTCGAGCTTTGCCAGCATTTCCTCGAACATGCGCACGGTCGGGTTGAGGCCGCGCGTATAGATCGGCCGTACCTTCTCGCCGCGATAGGAGGCGATCATGTCGTCGTAATTGGAAAAGGTGAAAAGCGATGTCTGGAAAATCGGTGGCACCACGGCCTCGGCAAAATTGCCGTCGTCATGGGCCGTGATGAGAGATGCAAGATCGAACGGCTCTAGCCCGTCAGTCATTTGGACATTTCCTTGATGTCTTCCTCGACGACGTCGAGAATTTTCAATGTTTCGGCGCGTGCCGCCTCGGAATCCTGGGCGACGATCGCGTTGAATAGCGTGCGGTGAAAGGGGAAGGACCGCCGGGCAAAGTCCTGTCGGTCGAAGGGATGGGTCCAGAAGCGCTCGAAGGTTCCGCGCATCTGTTCGAGAAGCTGCTTGAACAATGGATTATGGGTAGCGTCGTAGACGGCAAGATGAAACGCAAGGTCCTCCGGACCGGAAGTGCCCTTTGCGATGTGGACGCGCTCCATCTCGTCGAGCTTCTCCTCGATGATCGCGATATCCTTAGCGGTGCGCTTCTTGGCTGCGACCATTCCGGCCTCGCATTCGATGCCGCGCCGAACCTCAAGGGTCTGCAGCAACGCATCGCGCAGATGCGCCGTGTCGAGCGACAACGGCATATGGATCGTCGCTTTGGAAACCGGCTTCAGCAGATAGGTGCCGCTGCCTTTACGGGTTTCCATCACGCCCAGGGCCTGGAAATGCGTGATCACTTCCCGGATTGTCGAGCGCCCCACTGAGAGGGCAGCCCCCAATTCACGCTCGGTCGGCAGCCGGTCGCCCGCCTGGAGCTTGGAGGACTCGATGAAATCGGACAGCGCGTCGATAACTTGCTGCGTCCGGTCGATCGACGGGAGAGGGGTAAGCATTGCTTTTGCCATGAGCGTAAATTGGTCTGACATCTGCCATCAGGTCAATCCTTTTTCTCAGTCATCAGCTTTTTTTCTCATAGGAGGCGCCGTAGAATCTTCCCAGTTGCTCGCGAAGTTTCCAAATGTCCGGTTGGCCTCTTCCAACCGGCATTCTGGCAGGCAGAAAGTTGAAAACGGTGCTGGCAAGCCAAGGGCTGAGATTGGAAGTTTGTCGCCTTTTAGGCGAAACCCCGCCTGCTGGTCCGCTTGCTGCGCTCTTCTAACCCTGGTGAACTGAGACCGCGGGGTGGGTAGCATCACCCGGCTAATCTCTTGGGATCGTTCCTATAAGGATGCGATTGTCGCCTTTATTTGAGCACCGAGTGCACTGTAGACATGCGGCCAGTATGATAAGCGAAAGATGCTTTCCGTGCTTCCTGGAAATATTATGGCGATCCAGTGGTCTCGCGTGACCGCATTTCGCGCATTCTCCTGTCAACGTGAACCACTGCGGCAATGTGTGCAAGGTTGCGTCACAAAGGTCCGTGCTGCTGTGCGCTATTAGATTTATACCCTTGCGGTGCCTCATTGCCTGGAGAGCACTCTCTTAGCCCAGATGTTCTCTAAATGTTCTGTTTTTTGGGGCGGAGAGTCAAGTGCAAACGACCGCTGCCGGACATCAAGCCAGCCGTGGCCTTCATTGTCGCCGCTGAAAGACTCCCGCGATCGGCTCCGAAGCTGGCCATTACGAGCGTTGCTCCCAAACCAAACGCAATATGGACGCTACACGTTGCGAAGGAGTACAACGGAATGACCCACGCTGCTGCTGTCTGGGTGAAGGGAGATGATATGACAAAAATTCCGCCGCTCACCACTACGACGTCGATGGACCGTGCCCGCGAAGCGGTGACGGCGATGGAAGCTATCATCCGAGAACTCGTTGCGGATGCAAATGCGGCCGGATGGGGTTCGAAGGAAGTTCTCAATGCAATCGTCGAAACGGCGAATAAGCAGAGGCTCGCCTATGAGGAAGATCCAGATCCCTCGGACGGACCCGCTGTCGACGCAGTGAAGGATCTGCAAGTTGGACACGGAGAGGTTTATGATTGAGCGGTCTTTGTTCGCAAGTGAATACACGCTGTACAATACGTAGCCTGTTGGTCGCGAAGCCGCCGCGATCTTGCCCGTCAATGCTGTCCTCACCTTCTGATCAAATCAGGAATCGCCAAGGACCCTTGCAACCATCCAAATGCGAGCGCGAAAACGACGCAATCCGGGATAGCGGGTAGCTGACGGCGCTTAAGACACCAATCTGCCGCCGTGCAGAGCGCGGTTCAGCGACACCGTCCGCAGTATGCTTCATCCGACGTGCTGCAGCACGACCTTTCCGAAGCGGGACTCGGCTGCAAAATAGCGCATCGAATTTGCAACGTCTGTCCAATCGAATACACGATCGATCACCGGCTTGAGGTCGAGAGCTTCTATGGCACGGTTCATGGCCTCAAAGGATTCGCGCGATCCAACGGGAATGCCGCGGACCTCTACTTGCTTGCGAAAGATATCGAGAGGATTGATGGCACCTTCCGAGCCGCCGAGATAGCCGATGACGTTGATCTGACCCCGACGGGATGCCGCCTTCAGCGACTGCTCGAAGCTCTGCGGCCCCCCGACCTCGATGACGTGATCGACACCGCGCCCGTCAGTCATATCGAGAACAGCGGCGGACCATTCCGGTGTACGCCGATAGTTGATCCCGCCGAACGCACCGAGGCACTTTGCGCGCTCCAGCTTTTCGTCGCTGCTGGAGGTGACGATCACACGCGCGCCGCTCGCGCGGGCGAACTGCAGCGCAAAAAGCGATACGCCCCCGGTTCCCTGGACAAGAACGGTTTCTCCGGCCCTGATGTGCCCCTCTGTCACAAGGGCTTGCCAAGCGGTGACGGCGGCGCAAGGCAAGGTCGACGCTTCTATATCGCTCAGATTGCGCGGTGCGAAAACCGCTGCTTGTTCATCGAGAATTGCATATTCCGAAAGAAGCCCGTCGAGCGGGCCGCCGCGTTGGTAGGAAGGCTCGGCCATTCGGAAGGAGCCGCCAGTCCAGCGCTGCCAGAACGTGCTGCAGACCCTATCGCCGATCTTGAAACGCGTCACGTCTTCGCCGATGGCAATGACCTCACCAACGCCGTCCGACAAAGGGACGAGCGGCAGCCGGAATGCCGTATGGTAATGTCCATGCGCAATTTCGAGATCCCGATAGTTGAGTGCCGTTGCCTTGACGCGGATCAAGATTTCCTGGCGCTCGGGCTGCGGCATCGGGCGCTCTTCCAGCGTCATTTTGTCGAGGTTGCCTGCCTCATTGAGGACGATCGCTTTCATGAAATTTCTCCGGGCTGATGTATCCATGCCGGGAGACTGGACTTGATCTCTACGATATACAAATTCATAATATGCAAAATAATTATGCGGAATGAACATGTTTGACGAGATGCGGACATTCGTGTTGTTTGCCGATGAAGGATCGGTGCAAAAGGTCGCGCAACGTCTACCGCTGACCCAGCCCGCCGTCAGCCGCCAGATCCAGCGGTTTGAACAGGCGCTCGGCATCACGCTGCTTGACCGCCGACAGAAGCCACCGGTGCTGACGCCGGCAGGACAGGAAGTGCTAGCCCGCAGTCGCGATATCCTCGCTGCCTTCGAGAATATGAAGGCCGTCGCAGCGGCGCCGGAACCAAACGGCTTGTTCCGGCTTGGTGTGGCCAAGGGGCTAGCACATGACAGTCTTGCCGGAGAACTCGGCTCGGCAATGGCACGTTTTCCCAGGGTGTCGATGCGGCTAAAATCGCAATGGAGCCATGAGCTTGCCGAGCAGTTTCGATTGGGGCATCTCGATGCCGCCATCCTGTTGTCCGAGCGATCCCGTTACCCGCAAGCCGAGAATATCGGCGACGAAAAACTGATCGTCATCGGCGCGAACGGATCCAGCATCGCCGATAATCCTGACACCAGGGCGTGGGTACTGAGCCCAGAACCCTGCGACGCCCGCCGTTGTCTCGCAGAGTTGCTGGCCGGCCAGCGCCAACCCCTGACAATTGCAGCAGAAATCGAGGATGCAGGCATGCAGCTCGCGCTGGTGCGCAGGGGCTTTGGTCTCGGGTTGATGCCCGGGCGCCTGTTTGAAAGCTCGTCGCCGCATGGCATCGAGGAGGTCAACATAAGCGACCAGGATCTGCTTATGGACGTCGTGATGCTGCGCTCTCCGCATCTCGGATCCATGTCGAAGGTTGCCGATGCGATTTCGACCGTTGCGCGCGGTTTTATCACTGGCACGCAACCCGTTATCAGCTAGGCCTCTATTCTTAGAAGACGGGCAATCGGACGTTCTCCACCTCTCGACGCGTCATCCAGCGAACTGCTGCAACAGGGTCGTCTGGAAACCAGATTCATACGCGATCAGCTGCAAGCGAACGGCACTGCCGAGCCGTTCGCTTGCAAAGGGTGATGTCAGTGATGGCAACAATCTCCAGCGTCCACAGGCACTGGCGGAACGAAAGCGGCGAATTCCTGCTCGAGCGCTTTTATGACACCGCCGCGCCAGCCATCGGCAATTCTTTCAGAGTAGGGGTCGGGAAAAATATCTTCCTCACCTCTTTCCAATCCGTCCAATATTCCCGCTGCCACCAGGCCGGGCGGCGACTTCGGAACGTCGAAGCCGCGCGTCATGTCGGTATCGACCGGCCCCGTGAAGCAGCTATGCACCGTCACACCGCGACCTGACAGCAGCGCTCTGAAGGCCTGCATGAGATTATGTGCCGCGGCTTTCGAAATCGAATAGGCTGGCGTGGACGCGACCGGCACCAGGGCCGACAGAGAGAGGTTATTGACGATGGCACCTTTGGAGCGTGTCAACGCCGGCAGAAGGGCTTGGGTTACCTTCAGCGGACCAAAGAAGTTGACCGCCAGGTGGCGATTGATGATTTCCACATCGCTAAGATCGTCAGGCATGAAGATACCGGCGTTGTTGATGAGGATATCGAGGCTCTCTATGACCTCGGCCGCCTGTCGGACGTCATGCTCGTCGGTGATGTCAAGTTTGACGAAGATGACGCGTTCATCGTCATGATGCTGTTCGCCGCGTGATCCTGCATAAACGCGCTTTGCGCCGCGCCGCAGTACTTCGTTCAAGAGAGCCTGGCCGATGCCTCGGTTGGCACCGGTGATCAAGACCGTTTTGTTTTCGATATTCAAGACGTGCTCCTATTACGCTGACCATGCCATCAGGAGTGGTTCTCTGATGATCATGACGGAGATTAGGATCTGGCGACGAATGAGCGGGAGTAACAAGTCTGGCGGGGTTTTGGGGAGCGGCCACACCTGGCCGAAAACGCGCAAGCCGGTTTCAGATGCTGATGCACATCCGCTTGGGCATCGGGTGTCCTGGTCGTGGGAATGTCGCGGGAGGCGCCATGGGCCTTCGGTATGAAGCCTTCGATAACCTGTGGCGCGAGCGGCGGCTAGGCATATCTAGAAAGTCTCGGCCCGTGTCGAAGGACCAGCCAGATCGGTGTTTCTCCCGGATCTGGCTTTAGCCCTGCCATTTTCGGGTGCCCGGCAGCTACCAAACGAGACGGACAGCGAGTTTTCCAACGGGCCCATTGGATTGGGCAGAATCAAACGGAAGTTCACTTGACGAAGTGCCAAGTCTCAGGAGACCGGTTTTGCCCGTCTCAAGCCGCGAGGCGTCTCCCCGATTTCTCGACGCATCCAGTGCGCGAGATGAGACTGATGCGCGAAACCAGTCAAATGAGCCACTTCGCTGATGCTGTTGTCGCCTTTCAGCAATAGGGTTCGAGCACGGTCGACGCGCCGCCGTAACACGTAGCGGTGAAGTGTTGTACCCATTGCCGCTTTGAACCAGGTTCGCAGATGAGAGCTGCTTGCGCCTGCGACGCGGCTAAGCTCATCGATCGTAAGCGCCTCATGCAGATTGGCATTTATGTACGAGACGACGCGGCTGAGCTGATCATGCGACAACCTAACCGTTCGGTCGACTTTCGGGTCATCAAGCCCGAGCAGACGAACCGCGAGCGCCACGCCGACGCTATCTGCAAACAAAGGTTCACTTGGCAATCCGGCCTTCAGGTCGCTTTCCAGCGCTTGGGCAAGGTATTGGATACGCATGTCGCGAAGCAAGTGCCGTGTGTCGAACCTCCGCAAGCTTGCCCCTGTGCCAAGCTCGGCCGCTACGCCCTCGAGCAGGGAGGGCGTAAGGCGAATCTCCAGTGTGTCGAAGGAGGTCTCTGCCTCGAACCCCGTCTCCTGGCCGGCTGGCACAATATCCACGTCTCCGGCGCGTCTTATGAAATGTTTCGCGACGTCGTTACAGTAGGTCCGCGTTGCGGCGCTGGCGTGAACCATGATGCGATGATGCTGCGCTTTCGGCAGGCGATAGGTTCCCGCCTCCACATGTCGCGAAGAAGCTGTGACCCGCGCATCAGGATAAGGTGAAGCAGATTGCAGGTGCATGTGAACTGCCCTCGAATTCATAGCGGAATCTGCCGAACATTTGGCAATTCCTGTGCGATTTTCAATCCGATTGCCCGTTAAGTGAACCTCATCACCAGAACGCGAAGAGGTTATCATGAGTTTCTACGTTGTCGTGGGTGCAGGTCCGGTAGGGACAGAGACAGCTCGCCTGCTTGGTAAGGAAGGCCATGACGTCGTCCTGACAAGCAGGACCGTGAACTCGATCGGGCTCGAGGGTGTGCGGTTGGTACAAGCGGATGCCACCGACGCCGTTGCCCTCTCGCAGATCAGCGGGGGCGCGGACGCAATCTTCATGTGCGCCATGGCCCCATATCATCGGTGGCCAACTGATTTCTTCCCGATCATCGATGGAACGGCGCGAGCAGCCGAATCCGTCGGCGCGAAGATCGTCCTCCTTGGAAATGTCTATGGCTATGGCGAGCATGCAGAAAGCCCACTGCGACCGGACCTTCCACTGGATCCCACGAGCAGAAAAGGTACAGTGCGGACGATCATGTGGCAGCGCGCCCTTCGCGCCAGCGTTCCCGCCATCGAGATACGATCGAGTGATTATCTCGGGCAAGGCGCGGTCACCTACTTCTCGCTTCTGGCCCTGCCGTCGTTGCTTGATAAGAAGCCGGTCACCTTCCTCGGCGACCTCGATGCCAATCACGCTTGGACCTTCACCAAGGACGTCGCGCGAACCCTCGTGGCGGCATCCCGCTATTCCGGCGACTGGGGACGCGCGTTTCACGTTCCTTCCCAACATATCTCGCCTCGAGAGCTTATGGGGCGATTTGCGAAAGTCATTGGCACAGGCATCCCCGAAATTCGGACATATTCCGCCGAAGAGATGGAGGTGGGTGGAATGCACGAACTCGTGGAGATGACCTATCTTTTTGAACGACCGCTCATCGTGGATTCAGCAGAAACCGAGCGGCTACTTGGCGTGCAGGCAAGCAACCTTGAGGCAATGATCGAAGACGCCTTACGCGAATTTGGGTGACCGGCTGCATGAGTATCACGGCTATTGGTGAGCTGACTGTGCGTTCACAGCGATCAGCCCAGCCTACACGTTAAGGCAAACCTTGCCGAAATGTTGGCCCAATCCGTAATAGCTGAACGCGCCGGCGATCTCTTCCAGCGGAAAACTGCGGTCAACGATGGGCCTAATACGATTGACGTCGATGGCATGGATCATGTCTTCTTGATCTGCACGGCTGCCGATGGAGATCCCGCTCACTCGAATCTGCTTGGAAAATAGCGCCGGGATCATCAACTCGCCGGCAAAACCGGTCAACACGCCGATGAGCGCTATATGCCCGCCCGTTCTGCAGGCCGCTATCGATTGAGCAAGGGTAGCAGGTCCTCCGACCTCGATGACGTGATCGACGCCGCGCCCGTCCGTCAGATCTCTTGCCTTCTGGCCCCAGTCTGGCACGGCCTTGTAATTGATGACGACGTCGGCTCCAAGACGCTCGAGTTTCTCCAACTTCTCTTCGGACGATGAGGTCGCAATGACGCGGGCGCCGGCGGCCTTCGCGAATTGCAGCGCAAACAGCGACACGCTCCCTGTTCCAAGAGTCAGGATCGTGTCGCCGGGCTTGACCTGGCCGCACACTACCAGACCTCTCCAGGCAGTCACCGCCGTGCAGGTGAGGGTTGCCGCTTCCAGATGTGAAAAACCCACCGGTGTCTTCGTAAAGGCATGGGCAGGCATGCACACATATTCGCAGGCAAAGCCGTCGAAATGTTCACCAGGTATATCCCGTCGGGTGGCGGAGGTGATGTCGCCCGTCAACCAGTAGGGATAGAATGTGCTGACGACGTTGTCTCCGACTGCGAATTCGCTCACCTCGTCGCCGATCGCAATTACCTTTCCCGCACCGTCTGAGAGCGGAACGCGGCCGTCATCAAAAGGCACTTTACCCCGGACGACAAAGTCGTCGCGCAAATTCAGGGAGCATGCCTCTATTCGTACCAACACCTCGCCGGGTCTTGGTTCTGGACGATTTTCCTCGATGATTTTGAGATTTTCCAGGCCACCCGGTGTTCTCAATCTAACCAATCGCATCGCGGTCTCCCTTCACGTTGCCGGTGATGAGATTCCGCAAGCAACCAGCAATGTAATAACTCCATGCGTTCGAACAGTCGTCGAAACATTCCGCGCTCGGAAGAAGGCCAGCATGCGTGAAGCGGACCTCAGTCTTGTCACCCTTTGTCGCGATATCGAAAATAATGTCGGTGCCGTTCCACTCGGCTCGGTTCTGAACGAAATTCAGCTCGGCCTCCACGACATGCCACACGATCCGCTTCTGAGGTGTCATCTCAGTAATTCTTTGTCTGCTGCGATGTAGGTCTTCGTAGCGATAGGTGAATTCGTCGCCGACTTTGGTGGTGTTGCCGTGCAGTTCCCCCGACCACCACAAAGGCACGTTAATTATGGCGTCGAAGGCCTGTTGCGGAGTCTGATCCACTTCGAAACTGGTGGTATAGCCTTGATCATTCATGGATTGTCATTCCTTCTCTCGACGAAACCTGCAGGTAGCGGCCATCACAGCTGCTGCATGGTTGGAGCGGCGCTTGAGAACGAAGGTTCAGGAAGCGCGCGCCAGCTGTTCTGGTCGGGCAATTGATAGGCGAGGAGTAGGGATGGGTGAGAGTTACATTTGTGACGGGTTTCGAAGAAAATCCCCGCTCTCTTGCAAAAAGCGGAGCAACTACCTTCGGCAAGAGAGCAAAAGTTCGCTGACGCTGCTGGTCCGGAGAGCGGGCGAAGCGAATGCAGGCAGGAGGGATTGCTCCGCCACCTGCTTCGCCTTCTACCGATTTGAGACCAAGTTGCATAATAGTGATCGTTGGATTGCTCCTAGAGATCGTAAGGCCATTCAGCAGCAACGAACTGATACTCGCCCTTCTCCAGGGCGACGTGGCCAAAGCCCGGAAAGGGCAAGTGCATTCCTGCAACCAAGATGCGGTCGTGCGCGGCCTGATCAAAAGCACGTTTGCGGGATGCTGTCGCCTGGGTGCCGTCGACATCAAAGGCCGGACCCCATTCCGGATGGGCGAACTGAAAGGCCGCGTGGTGCACGATATCTGCCCAAATAAGGAGCGTATCGTCTCCCGAGTGAACGACAAAGCCGGTATGGCCTGGCGTATGGCCGGGAAGTGCCACTGTCCGCAAAGCGCCAAGCAGCTCGGTCTCTCCTGAAAACTGCGTCAGACGCTTTTCATAGGCTTTGGCGACGGTTCGAGCTCCGGAGAAAAACGGCTTAAAAGCGTCAGGTGCCTGGTTGAGGGCGGTATCGTCATGCCAATAGCGAAAATCAGCTTCGGACACGATCATTTCCGCATTCGAGAAGACTGCGTTGCCATGGGGATCGATGGCACCACCGACATGATCAGGATGCATGTGCGTGAACAGCACCGCGTCGATCTGCTCTGGCTTGATCCCTGCGGCTGCGAGCGCCTGCGGGGTTCTTCCGAGCGTTGGCCCGAAAAGGCCAGCGGCGCCGGTATCGACCAACACGAGCCGTTCGCCGAGATTGATCAGAAACGCGTTCACTGGGCTCAGGCGCGGTGAAGCTGGCTGGAATTGCTTCCAAGCAAGGCGAGCTGCGTCGTCTTCCGGCGCTTTGAACAGGGCGGCTGGCATTTCCATATATCCGTCGAGTAAAGCGGTGACTTCGATTGTTCCAACTTTGCGGCGGATGACTCCGGGCATCTGGACGGTAGCAAGTTCGGTTGAGGCGTTCGCCGTCCTGATGTCACCGATAGCTGTTGCCATGGCGAGGCCGGCGGAGGCGGCGAATAGATTACGACGTGATATAGGCATGTCAGCTCCTGGAGGCTTTGAGGAATAAGCTGGACGGCTATAGCGCTCTTGGAGGGAATGATTAATTCTGCCAAAACTGATAAGATTTATTTCCTTAGCTTATAAATAGGTGCTGGGTTGGATCGCCTCTCGATGCTGTCTTGTTTCGTTTGTGTCGCCGAGAATGGGAGCTTCTCGGCCGCAGCACGTGACCTTCACCGGACCCAATCATCGGTTAGCCAGCAGATTCGCGCTCTGGAGCGCCAACTCCAGGCTAGATTGTTTGATCGCACCACGCGAAAAGTGGCGTTGACGGAGGCGGGCGCCGTTTACCTTCAACACGTGAAAGGCGCCTTGGAGCGCATAGTCGAAGCCGACCAGATCGTCAGCGATCTCGATGCGGGAATCACCGGAAGGCTGGCAATCAGTGCACCCATAAGCTTTGGTACGCAGGCCCTTGGCGCATATCTATTTCAGTTCAGGGAAAATCATCCGGATATCGATTTGGACGTCTCCCTGTCAGATCGGTTTGCCGATGTTGCTGCCGAGGGGCTCGATCTCGCGATCCGCATGGGAGCCGTGACTGAAACACAGCTGATCGTGAGAAAGATCGGCTTGCTGAAGCGCAGCCTCGCTGCAACGCCGCAATACCTTGACCGTCGCGGACGACCAGGTCACCCAAACGATCTCGAACATCACAACTACGTCGTCCGGTCCTACCTGCAGGGCGCCGAACAGATTCGCCTTACGGGGGCTCAACAGGAAGTGATGGATGTACGCGTCAAACCGGTGCTCAGATCGGACAATTCCCATCTTATATGCGAGGCCATTGCGGCGGGCATGGGCATCGGGCTCGTTCACGATGTCCTTCTGGAGCCGATGATTGCATCAGAAACGTTGGAAAGAGTGCTTCCCGACTGGCTCCATGAACCGCAGGTCATTCAGGCCGTCTACCCCTCAAACCGTTATATTCCAAAGAAGGTCCGTCTTTTTGTAGATGGTCTGGCTGGATTTCTGCGGGGGAGCGGCGCGCTCGCCGAATAGAGCCGCGCCTTACAGCATAGTAGGTTAGCCTCCCCGCTACGCCGGAGGGCGAGACGGTATACCTTGCAACGATCGATCTATTGGGCGCGTTGGATCAATTCATACCAGCGGATCGCTATCGACCGAGGCAAACATACCCGTGCGCGCCATAGAAGCACACGCTGCCCGGACGGCCTCTGCGGCTTCCCGATACGCGGTCGAGGAACCGGGAATTGACCCAGCCGTTGCGCGAATGCCGTGGCTGGATGTGGCACCATCTCCGCGACGACGAACAGCGGGTGACGTTCACCCTGTCTCCTCTCCGCACCTGACCGACGGAGCGATATGAGGTGCCGGGTCCCGATCGAACTTGCGTCGTGCCGGTCACGCGCGCGGTTGCCGCTTCCGCCGGAAGGGCTCCCGTCAATGCAACAGCACCCGCAAAGAAAGCGGCCGCCGCTATCTGAATCATATTCATGGATCGCTCCTGCCTTGATATGACGCCAGAATACCGGTGTATCGGCATTTTCGCTAATGTATTTTCCCCTTTGAGAGGTCGCAGCCTATCGGGCGCAAGGCTGGCCGTCGACCCGTAGGCGACCCGTAGGCTTGGGAGGCGACCGGTTCCTCATTAGAGCATTGCAAGGATGGTCGCGCTTGCCTCCTGCATTGTCAGGCCGTGATGGAATGTGCCGCGTTCAAGGAAGTTGACAGTCTCGACAACCACGATTGGATTGAACATCATGAACGTATGCGTGGCATGCAGGACCAGATGGTCAACCGCGCCATCCAGTCGCGTCGACGCGACGGAGACCTTTCCATCATTCGGCCCTTCGATGATGGAATTGAATACCGGATTGACGGATACGTCGCCGGCGATGATCCCCACTGGATAGTCAGGCTTCGGCAGAAGCTGCGGCACAGCTTCCGCGCCGGTTCCAAGCTGGAGACCAGCCGGGCCGTTGATCCAACGAAATGGTGGCATCTCGCCGAAGACATCCACGATCTCGGAACCGTTGTTGGGCGGGGCGAGCATCACAACCCGCCCCAAATTTGACGGCCGTGCGTGTGCCAGCCAGTAGCGAACCAGAATTCCTCCCATGGAATGGGTTAGGAAATTGACCCGTCGTGCGCCGCATACTTTGACGCAATCCCCAACGTAGTTTGCAAGCTCGGCGATTGGTGCGCGCGTTGAAGGATATGCTTTGTTGACGACTAGAAATCCCCGTCGCACCAGCACTTTCTCGATAAGCCAAAAGGATCCGCTGCCGCGAGCAAGCCCGTGCACCAGTACGACGCATTCCGCCTCGTCTTCATTACGATGGATCGCCATCGTTCACTCCAACAAATGATCACCCCGTTGGCGACAAGCATCGAAAGAAGATCGTCGCGACCAGTCTGAAAGCGTGTCGGACAAGTCTTTAGCCTCCTCGTCCTTCATAGATGGGTTCCACATCGTCCTTTCTAGGCACCCCGCCAACTTTTTCCGGCTTTTCGAAAGGGCTGCTTGAGGGAGAGGGGCTGATATTGGGGCCATCATCTCACATCCGCTGCGACCCGTGCATCGATATAGTGCTGCGGCGCATAGACATGACCGAATCCCATGGGCGTTTTATTTGTGACGAGCATATCGAGTATCAACTGGAAGCCGGTTTCGATCGGATACCATCTAATTTGTGGCGACACATCGTGCTCCAGCGGCTCCGGCACCAATCCGGCGCTTTGTAGAAATCTTTGAAATTACAATCGCCGAGCACCCAGGGCCTAACGTCAGAGCAGCGAGCAATGACGGCGATTTATGCGAGAAACGCATAAATCGCATGTTCGATTCTCGTTTGTGGGTTAATTCAAAAGCAACGTAAGGTTCACCGATTAAAGATCGAAGCTCACAAATGAGCTCGGGGGACCGGAATTTGAACAAGTCAGCGCTATCAGACGTGAACGCGCTTGTGATCGTGCCGCAGCGAAAGATCGGCACGAAGATCATGGCGGCGATTTGCATCATTCTGCTCCTTCTATTGGCGAGAGCCTTCTGGAAGGGAGACATTGGCTGGAGCTACGTTTCTGAGAATCTCTTCTCCAGATCCGTTCTGGCAGGGGTCGGCAACACGATCATTATGACGTTCTGCGCCATGATCGTCGGCATCGTCCTCGGCGTTGTCGCCGCTATCATGCGCATGTCTGATAACCCGGTCTTGCGCAGTATTTCTGTCGGTTACGTCTGGCTGTTCCGCGGTGCGCCCGCCCTGCTGCAACTTCTGTTATGGTTCAATCTCGCTCTCATTTTCCCGACAATCGGCATTCCAGGGTTGTTCTCGATCCGGACGGTCGATGTGATGACCCCCTTCGTCGCCGCACTTCTCGGCCTCGGAATCCAGCAGGGGGCCTATACCGCGGAAGTCGTGCGTGCCGGCATCCTGTCGATCGACAAGGGACAGATGGAAGCAGCCCAATCGATCGGCATGACGAAGTTGCGTGCCACGCTGAAAATCGTCCTGCCGCAGGCCATGCGCGTCATCGTTCCTCCCATCGGCAACGAGACGATTGGCATGGTCAAGCTGACGTCGCTTGCTAGCGTCATCCAATATTCCGAGGTGCTCAGAAGCGTGGAGGACATCTACTATGTCAACTCGCGCGTCATCGAACTGCTGATCGTGGCCACCATCTGGTACATGGTCGTCGTCACCATCCTCAGCATCCTCCAGATCTACATCGAGCGACATTTCTCGAAGGGCTGGGGCAGGCGCGACGCCTCCCATCAGCAGCCAGCCGGCCAGGCTCTGGCGGGGGAGGCAGGCTGATGGATGCGATCATCAAGGCACACGGTCTGCAGAAATATTTCGGAACGTTTCATGTTCTCAAGGACATCGACTTCGAGATCATGAAGGGCGAGGTGATCTGCATCATCGGACCTTCAGGTTCGGGAAAGAGCACTTTCCTGCGGTGCATCAACCAGCTCGAACCGATTGATGCTGGCTATGTCATGGTTGACGATGAAATCGTCGGCTATCGCCGCGACGGTAATCGATTGTTTCCTCTCCCGGACCGCGAGATCGCCCGCCAGCGGCAGGCCGTGGGTATGGTCTTCCAGAAATTTCACCTCTTCCCGCATCGTACGGTTTTGCAAAACATCATCGAAGGTCCGGTCGGCGTTCAGAAGCGGCCCCGGCAGGAGTGCGTCGCCGAAGCGCGCGTTCTTCTCGAACGTGTCGGTCTGGCGGACAAGGCCAACGCCTATCCGAGCGAGCTTTCCGGCGGACAGCAACAGCGCATCGCAATCGCAAGGGCGCTGGCGATGAAGCCCAAGGCGATGCTCTTCGACGAGCCGACATCGGCGCTCGACCCGGAACTTGTCGGCGAAGTTCTCGGCGTCATGAAGGAGCTTGCCGCTTCGGGCACGACAATGATTGTCGTCACTCATGAGATCGGTTTTTGCCGCGAAGTGGCCGACCGCATCGTCTTCATGGACGGCGGCATGATCGTCGAGACAGGAACGGCCGGCGAAATCCTTGAAAATCCACGAAATCCCAGAGTGAAGAATTTCATTTCTGCGGTGCTTTAACAACAAGAACCTTGAAGAAAGATCATCAGAGGAGAAATTGATGAAACGCATCCATCTCGCCATCTCGGCGGCGCTGCTGTCCCTCGCCGCCACCACCGCATCGGCAGATTCGAGCCTGAACCTTCTCAAGGAAGGCGAACTGCGCATTCTGACCAACCCCATCTATCCGCCCATGGAATTCGTCAATCCAGACAGCGGCACCATCGACGGCTTCGATGTCGATCTTGCAAATGCCATCGCCAAGAAACTGAATCTCACGACCGTCTTCGTCACCTCCGCATTTCAGGAGCTTCAAAGCGGCCTCCAGACCGGTCGTGCCGACATGATCATTTCCGGGATGAGCGACAACGTAAAGCGCCAGGCGAGCATGGACTTCGTCGACTACATCACGAGCGGTCCGATCCTGTTCACCGTCAACGCCAACGCAGACAAATACAAGCAGGCGAGCGATCTGTGCGGCAAAACGGTCGCAGGAAGCCGAAGCACCTCCTTTGGCGAAAACGTCAAGGACTGGAGCGCGGCCAATTGCGAGGCCAAGGGCAAGTCCGCGATCGCCTTCGAGGGTACGGCAGATTCAAACGCCGCACGGCTCGGCATGAAGCAGGGTCGCTATGATGCGGTCGTGCAGGGGATCGAGACGATCGCTTACCAGATGCGGCTTGAGCCCGATACGTACAAGCTGGTCGGCGACCCGCTGCTCAGCAACGATACGTTCGGCATGGCCTTCAAGAAGGACAACACCGCCCTTCGCGATGCGGTTGCCGGGGCCTTCGATGCTCTCATCAAGGATGGCACCTACGACCAGATTCTCAAGAAGTGGGGGCTAGTCCACAATGCCGTTCCAAAGGCTGCGGTGAACGGCGTCAAGTAAGCGCCACAAGAAGCGCCGCAGCAATAGCGGCGCTTCCCGATCCCACGCATGCAACGGTCAGCCGGGGTGCCATTGCGCCCGCGGAAGGATGGTTGCGCCTCAAACACAACTGAAAGCGCATGCAAAGTCCCATGACTGCGAAGACTGCAACCAATTCGGCGGCGAAACCACCTCTCTGGCCGGAAGCCCGGCAGTCGGCGGTAGCGCTCGCCTTCGACGTTGATGGCCCAACCGGGGATGCGATGCTCGACGGCTCGTTGCTGTCCAATCCCCGCTACTTCACGCAAGGCGCCTATGGTCCCTGGCGTGCTCTTCCAAGGCTTCTCGATCTTCTCAGCGAATATGGCCTCAAGGCGACGTTCTTTGTGCCGACCTGGGTCGTCGAGCATTGGCCATCGCAATGCGAACGCATCCTCAGGGATGCCCACGAGATTGCCTATCACGGCCACTATCATGAGGTTTTCATCGATTGCAGCCGGCAGCAGCAGCTCGATATCATGGAGCGTTCCCGTGAGATCTTTCGCAAGCGGCTGGGGGTGACGCCGGTCGGCTTCCGCACGCCCTCGGGCGACTGGAGCGAGGAAACTGCCGAACTGCTGCATACCTTCGGCGTGATCTACTCCAGTTCGATGCGTGGCGATGATCGGCCCTATTTCCACCAGGGGGCACATGGCCGCGGACTTGTCGAGATTCCAGGGCGCTGGGATATCGATGACTATACCGCTCTCGCCTACAGCGAGGATCCCGACTTCCCGATCGGGCTCGACCGGATATCCGGCTACGCCGACGTCCAGCGCAACTGGTGCGCCGAATTCGAGGGTTACCATCGCGAAGGGCTCTGCTGGACGACGATCCTGCATCCAAAGGTCTGCGCCAAGCCCGGCCGACTTGCGATCCTGGAGGGCCTTTTCAAAGCCATCACCGCGCATGGCGACAGCGTCTGGACGACGCGTTGTTCCGAGATCGCGAAGTGGTGGATTGAGCAACATCCGGAGATTGCCACATGACCAGCACTCCTTCCGAGGGCTTCTGGCCGCAGGGCAAGAGATGCGCCGCAATCGTCTCTGTGATCTTCGATGACGGCCTCGATGCAATTGCGCAGGCGCCTGATCTGCGGGGACGCAGCAAGAGCTATTCGGTCTGGCAATATGGCGCCACCCGCGGTGTGGAGCGCCTGTGCAATGCGTTCGCCGCCGCCGGCATGTCGACGAGCTGGTTCGTGCCCGGTCTCGTGGCGGAAAGGCATGAGCGGCTGCTGCGCGATGTCGTGTCGGCGCATCATGAGCTCGAAAGCCACGGCTGGGCCTTCGAGCGCTACGATGCCATGCCGGCGACCGCGGCCGCGGAACTCCTGCAGCGCAGCCGCGAGACGCTGAGTTCGATCGCATCGAACGATGTCTCGGGCTTTCGGCTGCCCGCAGGCAATTGGCCGCGTCACTTCGACCGGATGCTTCTCCAGGCTGGTTATTCCTGGTCTGCATCCTTGAACGGCGACGACGTACCTTACAGCCATCCCTCGTCGCTCGTGGAAATTCCGGTTCACATCGAACTCGAAGACCGACCTTACTTTCAATTCAACTTCACGCCGGCCTTTCCGAAGGGCCAGGGGCGGATTCCGTCCTACGAGGCGGTGCTCGACAACTGGATCGCCGAGTTCGACGCCTACCGAAAATACGGCCTTTGCTATGTGATCCAGCTCCGCCCGGAATGGACGGGGACACCTGGCAGAATTGCTCTGATCAAGGAGTTGTTATGTCACATCCGAGGCTTCGACGACGTTTGGTTGGCAACGGCCGCCGAGGTTGCGCGTTGGCATGGCCGCAAGGGCATCGCCGCACCCGGCGATCATCCAATCAATGTCTATGAGGCCTATGTCAGCGAGGAGCAGGCCGGTGAGCGATAATCTGACACGCCTACTTGCCGGCCACGTATGTTCAACGAGCTTCGATGCCTTTCCCCGTGAGACTATTCACAAGGCGAAGCTTCACATTCTCGATACGCTTGGCGCAGCGATTGCCGGATCAGCATCCCGCGAAACCCGCGCCGTGCTGGAGGTCCTTGGCATTCAAGCCGGAACGGGGCGTTCGTCTATCTGGGGACGGCCGATCTCGGCGGACGCAAGGACCGCCGCGCTTGTCAACGGTGTTTCGGCTCATGCCTATGAGCTCGATGACAGTGGCGGCTGCGATCATTCCGGCGCTGTCGTCCTGCCCGCCGTACTCGCTGCACTTGGTGATTGCGATCGGCCGTTCAGCGGCCGCGAGCTTTTGCGCAGCGTTCTGCTTGGCTACGAAATCGGTCGTCGTGTGCTGGAAGCGGTCGGCGGATACGAAGAGCATAACGGTGTCGGCTGGCATTCCACAGGCACGTGCGGCGCATTTGGCGCCGCCGCTGCCGTCGGCACCATGCTGGATCTCGATGCAGATGCCATGACTTCGGCGCTTGGCACGGCTTGTTCTTTTGCTGGCGGCACCTGGGCTTTCATTCACAACGGCAGTTCAACCAAAAAGCTTCATGCCGGCCGGGCCGCCGAAGGCGGGCTTATGGCTGCCTATCTGGCAAAGAGGGAATTCGAAGGTCCGGATAGCGTATTCGACGCAGAGCGCTGGGGCAGTTTCTTCGCGACGTTCGGCGCGGGCAGGGGAGATCCGCAAGCCCTGGTTCTCGATTTCGGGACGAACTGGCGGCTCAATCGCTGCTCCATCAAGCCGCATGCCACGTGCCGCGGCACGCATGCGGGGATCGACGCGCTGGATCTGCTGCTTCAACGTCATGGTCTCGACGCTGCCGACATTGAGGCTATCGAGGTGGATATCAGTCGCTTCCAGCACGGCATGTGCGGTGGCAAGACGATCGAGTCCCGCGCGCAGGCGCAAATGAGCCTGCCCTATGCGCTCGCCGCCAGGCTGCATTATGGCAAGGTCTTTCTTGCTGAGCTGGAAGAGGCGGCCTGGTCGGCAGCGGCGATCGGTTCGTTGATGGATCACATCACCGTTCGGATCGATCCGGCGATGAGGGATGAGGACGAGCCCGCAATCACCATCGTGACTAACAATGGCGAGCGGCACCGCCTGATTGTCGAATTTCCCCTGGGCGGACCGCAGAATCCGCTGAGCGGCGAGCGGCTTATCGGCAAGTATGCCGAGCTTGCCGGCATGGCGCTGCCTTCCCATAGGGTCAATGCCTTGTGTGATTTCGTCCTCGATCTGGAAAACCGGGCCGACGCCCGCAGTCTGCTTGACCTGCTTCAATAAACGACGCGCTCGGAGGCGGGCTGCGTCCTTTCAAAAGGGAAGACCGAGATGAGAACCCAGACAGCCACGACATGGTCCCCACTTTTCAAGGAAGCCGTTTCCAGGGACTTCGAGAATTTCCACGAATGCCTTGATCAGGACAAGCGCATAGCATTGCATGACGTTGCAGGCTCTAAGGTCCATGCCGACATGCTGGCCCGCGCCGGCATCATCACGGCGCAAGAGAATGCTCAGATCCAGACCGGGCTCGACCAGATTGCAGAAGAAATGCGTTCGGGCGCGTTCGAGTGGAAGAGAGAGCTTGAAGACGTTCACACCAATGTCGAGAACCGGTTGACCGCCCTGATCGGCGATGCTGGAAAGAAGCTACATACCGCGAGATCGCGCAACGATCAGGTGGCAACCGATATACGCCTTTACGCACGCGAGCAGCTGGATCTGCTGGCCGCCGATCTGAAGACCCTGGTCGGCGCCTTCGTCGATCTTGCCGAGGAGCATGCCGATGCGATCATGCCCGGCTTTACGCACTTGCAGGTCGCCCAGCCCGTCACTTTCGGCCATCACCTTATGGCCTATGCTGAGATGTTTTTGCGGGATCTCGACCGCGTCGGTGCCGCGCGGGAGCGTCTCAACGTTTCGCCGCTTGGCGCCGCCGCGCTGGCGGGTACGGGCTATCCCATAGATCCTGAGTATAGTGCCGATCAGCTTGGCTTTTCGCAGTCGTTTGCCAACTCCCTCGATGCGGTTTCAGACCGCGACTATGTCGTGGATGTCTGCAGCGCCGGGGCAGTGATCATGGGACATCTGTCGCGCTTTAACGAGGAGGTGATCCTGTGGTGCACGCCGATGTTCGATTTCATCGAGGTGGGCGACCAGTTCTGCACCGGCTCCTCCATCATGCCGCAGAAGCGCAATCCTGATCTGGCTGAACTCGTGCGTGGCAAGGCGGCTCGCGTCATTGGCAATCTTGCATTTTCCGCAGCGCTGATGAAAAGCCAACCGCTTGCCTTCAACAAGGACCAGCAGGAATCGAAGCCGCCGCTGACCGACACGCTCGAAACCGTACGCGCGGCCGTCAGCGTCACGGCTCAGATGATCCCGACCATTACGGTGAAGCGCGATAATATGCTGTCGGCGGCCAAGCAGGGCTATTCGACAGCGACCGATCTTGCTGACTATCTCGTCCGTGCCGGAATGCCGTTCCGCGATGCGCACCATTCCGTCGCCGCGATCGTCGGCGCAGCACGCGACAAGGCGCTGCCGACGCTCTCGGGGCTTTCGCTCACCGATATGCAAGCCTTTGCGCCGTCCATTCGCGAAGACGTCTTTGACGTGCTGACAGTGGAAGGATCGGTCGCCAGCCGCGATCATAGAGGCGGGACGGCGCCGCGCCGGGTCAGAGAGGCCGTATCGACTGTGCGCCGCGCAATCGCCTGAGCCGCGTCCGGTTGCCATCCGATCCGCATGCTTTAATGCTTGTTGCGTCAATCAGCGGTGTGAAGGCAAGGGAACGAATGGAACCGAGATTCGATCACAATCGGCTGCCGCCGCTGCAGACGCTTCAGACCTTTTCGGTCGTTGCGGAAACGGGCAGCTTCACGGCGGCGGCAGCCGAACTCAATCTCAGTCAAAGCGCAATCAGCAGGCAGGTGCAGCAGCTTGAGCACTATTTCGGATGCAGCCTGTTCGAACGCCATACGCGTAAGGTCGCGCTGACGGAGCGCGGTATGGCACTGATCCCGATTGTCGACACCCTTCTTGCCTCGCTGAAGACTTCATTCGAAGCAACACGGACGACCGTACGCTCGCTCACGATCCGCATGCCGCCGACATTTGCGCGTAAGTGGTTCCTTCCGCGCCTGCCGGATCTTCACAGCCATCATGAAGATCTGAATATCAACATCGACACGGCCTGGTTCCTGCGCCCCACTTTCTCGGTCGGCGATATCGACATGCTGATCACCTATGGCAACGGCCATTGGCCTGGTATGGATGTTTTGCCGCTATTGCGCGAACGGCTGACGCCGATGTGTTCCCCGCAACTGCTTTCTAAGCTCGGTGATCCGCCGGCGGTAAAGAATCTGCAAAACTGCGTCCTGCTGCATTCCAACCCGCGTCATAGCGATTGGACGCTCTGGCTGCAGGCTGAGGGCGCCTATTCTTTCCATGCGGCTCGCCATCAGGTCTTCGACACGCAGGATTTTGCAATGACCGCTGCGGCCAGCGGCTATGGTGTGACCATGGGCGATCTTGCCTTTTCGCAGCAGGATCTGGAGAGCGGCGAGCTGGTGGCCCCTTTTGAGCGGATCATCGACAGCGGTTATGGCTATTATGCCCTATGGCCGGCCCGCGCCGATGCGCGCCAGAAGGTAGGCGCATTCTCGGATTGGCTCGAGCATGCTTGCGGCGAGAACAATGTAAGTGGAGCTATCGAAGCTTAAGCGGACGGCGGGAAGTTGCGTAGCGAACGGTCAACGTCCGCCGCTGTTGAGCGATGCGGGTCTTCTCCGCTCCCATTTCCGCGATGTCCTGGAAACGATCGGCGATGCGCGCATAGGCGCGACTGCCGTCGGCAACGATAATCCGTCCGGGCCAAGCGCGTCGGCGATCTGGAAATTTGGGGTGAGGAAATGCGATCGCCGGTGCACCGTTGGGAATGCTCGATCCGTATGACCTAGTGCTTCGTCTTGCAATCGTGCGCGACACCAGAGCGGCCTTCTCTAGAAGGGCTGACGCCGTGTCTTTCGCCAATAGGAAGGGGATGTATCGCACGAGGCGTGCGAAAGCACAAAGGCACCTTGGAGGATTAGGTTGAGCTGCCTTGCGAGGCGTTGAGGCTCGGCAAAACCCGCTTGCTCACACAATTCGAGAAACTTCCCTTCACCGCGTGAGCTTGCGTTTATTCCAAGCTCGACGATGCGGTCATGCTTCCAAGATTCTTGCTCCTTTCGCCGCCTCCATTCGCAGTCATCGACCAATCCGTGGGACATCCTCGATGAACTGGCCTTCGCCGGCGAAGCGACTTTCGAATATCTGACGCTTCCCTATCTCCTCGCGGTTCGATCCGGTCACGGTCGACGGAGCGCAGGAATGAGAGAACCGTTTCACCTTAACTGATCGACACAATCTCCAGCTCGTTGTTGCCGACCATGGCTACGTCCCCGACCGATTTCCCCATGAGAGATCGAGCGACTGGCGAAACGTAGGAGATCGTCCCATGTTTAGGCTCGGCTTCGTCTTCTCCCACTATGCGATAGGTCTGCACGCGCCCGTCGTCTCGGCTGAAGGTGACGGTGCTGCCGAAGGCGACAGTCTCATTTGAGGCCGGAGCTGTCATCACCTCAGCAGTCCGCACCCGCTCGTTGAAATAACGCAGGTCACGAAAAGGTACCGCCGCTTGCCGTCGCCGTTCGTTCACGTCTTCGACAGCGTTTGCGGCCTCGTATTGTTCGCGAGCCTCCTGTAGGGCGACGTTCAGCGCCTTCCATCCGTCTTCGGTGACCAAGTTCGGATGAGGCGAAATAGCACGGTCGGGAAGCTGCGTCTCCGCAGCCGTTTCGGCACTTTCCTCTTTTGTGAAAGCGACAGCCATGATGCGATCCTCCTACCAAATCAATATAGTAGAGCTCCTATGGAAACCAAGACGTCAAGGCGACTCCCGTTGTCACCATCGGGAGGCGCCCTGTTCGTTGCTACTCGTCCACAGTCTACCGCATGTCGGGGAGGTCGATACCGTGCGTGTCGAACCACCATTCCGGACTCATGTCGGAATGTTTTTCACTGAGACGCAGATATTTGGCGCGCAGACGTTTCTGACGTTCGACCTCCTCTTCAAAATAAGGATGATCGAGCACGCCGCCGATCATGTGGATGCGGCGGAGGAGCTTTCGCAAGACATATCCTTGCTCCTTGTTTCCAGGCCGGTAGCCACTCTCCACGATCTTCATGACCGTGTCGCGCAGCGTGCCGAGCGCATCGTCTGGCGGTGTACCGTTGACGATCATGTCGAGGCGTTCGGCACCAAAACCGACGTCGATACAAGTCCCGAGCGGATTGACGATGTTTCCGATCTCGATTCCGTCTTTATAGAACTCGGTGCAATATCCGCTGATACTGCCATCACTCCATTTGCATTCTGCATCTGAAATCACGGGCAAGCGGCCGCGATAAAGCGGAGTCCATTCGTCCAGGCGATCGGGATGGATTGTGACATGGTCAGGTACCAGACCGAGTGTTCCAAGGAACTCAATCCAGAAATCGATGGCGTCGCCGACGGTCATCTCCCTGAAGGAGAAAAGACCGAGCATCGTGAAGTGGAGAAAGTGCGTTCCGTCTCCGATCTCATCGAGGTCGCCCATGCGCAGGCAGGCCTGGCTGTTTGCGACAGTTCCAATGTAGGAGGGATCGGAGAAGAGGGGCTTGTACTGCTGCATGCCAGCGCTGCAGAAGAGCGTGGTATTGTCGTGCGGCCGTACGGATTCTATGCGAGTAAAATCGATGCCCTTGGAGAGGCAGAAGTCTTGGTATTGCTGGATCAGGCGTCCCGCGATGACATAGGCAACCTCCTTTGTTGTTCGTGTGCCTTCAGTAAAGATAGCGACCTGAGCTGCAAACGGCAATCTGCTCCTCGCAGGCCCATTCATTCAATGACTGACGAGCTTGAGCGAATACGAACTAGTCACCTGGAACTGAAGTTCGTTTCATAATAGGCTCTACTTTTCGATTGGAGGAGTACGGCTATGGCTAATGCGACTGGACGGCCTACAGCAAAGCTGGTGCTGCATCCGGATGAGCGGGAGTATCTTGAGCGGCAGGTGCGGCGGCGACGTGTGGCGCGTTCGATGTCGGAGCGCTGCCGGATCATCCTTCGGTGTGCGGACGGTTTGCCGA